>OIZE01000440.1_pt1 | contig 33977 bp, 29 predicted proteins | sample 1588421 | NCBI WGS metagenome assembly OIZE01 (sample SAMN03283251) | human gut metagenome | biome: human-associated habitat; material: feces | host: Homo sapiens | place: USA | collected 2013 | reverse complement strand
AGGTAGTGGTGGGGGTGTGGGGCGACTGGCGGAAGTGGGGATTGATGAGGGCTGGAGGATTGAGTGGATTCCCGGGAATTGGATGAGCCATCAGCGCTGCGCTGGATGGCTGGGAGGAAAGGCTGAGTTTCCTGTGGTCTGAAGGTGAGGGATGCGCCATCGTCGCTGCGCTGGATGGCTGGGAGGAAGGGCTGAGTTTCTTGTGGAAGCCATCGTCGCTGTGCTGGATGGCTGATTGGTGTGTGAAGGTTTTGTGAAAGGGGTTTGACAGGTGGGGGTTTTTATGGTAGGATACACACTTGCGTAACAAATTTAATAAAAATGTAACAAAATGGCGAATAAGGAGCGTGGCGAAGTGGATTGTGAATGTCTGTCTGAATGGATAGATTGTGTTGCTGCGTGGTTTTCTGAGAGGAGTTTTATTGTTTATGTTTTATAAGAAATTTGCTGCTGTTGTTCTGAGTGCTGTTCTTGTGGGTGTGGTTCCTTCTGTTGTTTTTGCGGACGTGGATGGTGTCAGTGCTGTGTCTGATGGAGATGTGGAGGAGCTTTCTATTGAGGATGATTTTTCGGATGGTGCGGATTCTATTTCTGCTTTTGCCAGTGCTCTGGCGGATAAGACGGTTTCTGAGGTTCAGGGGTATCAGGAGGCGAAGGCTGAGGCTGAGATGATCGCACAGGAGAGGCTTGAGGCTGAAGCGGCTGCTGAGGCTGCGCGTAAGGCGGAAGAGGAGCGGAAGGCTGCTGAGGCTGCGCGTCTGGAGATGCGGCAGGGGATTGTGGATTTTGCGCTGCAGTTTGTGGGGAATCCTTATGTTTATGGTGGTACGAGTCTGACTAACGGGGCGGATTGTTCGGGGTTTGTGATGTCTGTGTTTGCGGAGTTTGGGTATGAGCTTCCTCGTGTTGCTGCAGCTCAGTGTTCGGCTTCTGAGAAGAAGAGTGTTGCGGATATTGAGGCTGGTGATCTGGTTTTTTATGGTGAGGGTTGTATTGATCATGTGGCTCTTTATATTGGTGATGGCAAGATCGTTCACGCCAGTACAGCGGCTACAGGGATCAAGGTTTCTGACTATGATTACCGTGCTCCGGCTGCGGTTGGTTCGTTTGTGGAGTAGGATAAAGATACGGTTGATTTATAGATGTGAAATATAAACTGTCTGCGGAGATTTTTTGGCCGGGTTGGCTGAAAAATAGCTGCGGGCAGTTTTTTTGAAGAAAAATAGTGTATAATTTAACCGAATCAAGTAAGTCTCCTGCGGGGTTGCGAAAAGCAATAAGCAGTGGGTGGGGACTTAGATAAAATTCAGAAAGGTTGTGGGGTTATGAATACAAAGGAAATCAGTGGTAAGCGGCAGATGGAGTTTCTGGCCGGGTTTGATTTTGTCAGAGAAGCGGGTACTGCTGGGGAAGTGAAGGCGGCGAAGATGATCAGGGATACTTTGGACAGCTTCGGAGTGAAGAATTGGATGGAGGAGTTTTCTTTTTGGGGTTTTCGGATCAACAGGGCGGTGCTTAAGGTTGTGGAGCCTTATCAGAAGGAGTATGTGGTGACCGGGTATGGAAGATGTGGAAATACTGGGGCAGAAGGTATGAAAGCGGATTTTTTGTATGTGGAGAATGGAGATGCTGTCAGTCTTTCCCGGGCGAAGGGTAAGATCGTTATGGTGAATGGCCGGGTGAGTGGTGATGTGTATCAGAGACTGGTGAGCGCCGGGGCTGTTGGTTTTGTCAGTGTGGAGGGTTCTCCGCTGGATGAAGGAGTGGACAGGGTTCCCTGTCAGCGTAGCCTGCCGATGATCTTTCCGGGAAATGCAGAAGGAGAGATAGAAGGATTGTCGGAGTCTTCAGAGGATATTCACGAGATGCAGGAAAAATATAGTGGTAGGATCCCGGGTGCGAATCTTCATTATAAAGATGCGGTGGAGCTGGTGACGGAGGGTGCAGCTGTGGTTTGTCTGGCTGTAGAACAGGAAGTGACGGCCTGTACATCCCGAAATGTAGTGGCGAGGATTGAAGGTACGGATAAGAAAGATGAGATTTTAACGCTTACGGCGCATTATGATTCGGTACCGGAGGGACCGGGGGCTTATGATAATATGGCCGGAGCGGCGATCATCATGGAGCTTTGCAGATATTTTCAGCAGTACAGACCGCGCAGGACTATGGAGTTTGTGTGGTTTGGTGCTGAGGAGAAGGGCTTGCTGGGCAGCCGGGATTATATCAGAGTTCATGAGAGTGAGCTTGGAGCGCATCGTTTTAATATGAATGTAGATCTGGCCGGGCAGCTGATCGGAGGAAATGTTCTGGGAGTGACGGGAGAGGCTTCTGTTTGTGATAAGCTTCTTGAGATCGCTGACGGAGCAGGGATCGGAGCGTCTGTGAAGAATCAGATCTGGGGAAGTGATTCCAATTCTTTTGCATGGAAGGGAATTCCGGCCATGACTCTGAACCGGGATGGTTTTGGCATGCATACCCGTTACGATACCATTGATCTGCTGTCTGCCTGGTCGCTGGAGAGAAGTGCGATCCTTCTGGGATGTATTGCAGATGAACTGGGGAATGCGGAGGTTTTCCCATTTGAGAGAAAGATGCCGGGGAAATTTATCAGAGAGCTGGATGAATATATGTGCAGATAGTAAAAATCTGATTTTATCTGCTCATAACTGGATATTTGTTATGGAACTGTGGGGACTTGTCTGTTTTGGAAGAGTACAGGCAAGTCCCCATAAGTTATTCAATATTTTCAATGTTTATTGACCTTTATAATTTCGCAAGAGAACATGTGGCTTTGAGTCAGGGGGATATTTGCAGCTTTGTAAGGGATTTCCGGAACAGGGGCAAGTGGATGTTCGCAATTGAATCATGGAACTTACTTGATTTGGTCAAAATACGATAAAACAATAAAAAATAATACTAAATAATTGACAGTAAGATACCGAACTGTTATACTGAAATTACAGACTTTCCAGAGATCAATGCGCCGGATATTGTTTTGCGGAGCATTGATTTCTGGAACTTTTATAGATGATTATTTATAGAAAAATCAGGGAAGAGGAGATAGGAACATGTTTACAGAAGAACGACAGAATGCAATAGAGAAATGTCTCCGCGAAAAAGGAAAAGTCAGGGTCAAAGAATTAAGCGAGATGTTTCAGGTTACGGAGGACTGTATCCGCAAGGATCTCAAGATCCTTGAAAATGCAGGCAGATTAAAGAGGACTTACGGCGGAGCGATCCTGTCACAGGAGTATCCTCTGGAGAGAAACGTAGTAGACAGGCGTATGTACAATCTTGATAAGAAGAAAGTGATCGCTGCGAAAGCCTTCAAGCTGATCAAAAATAACGAAACGATCTTTCTGGATGTTTCCACTACAAATATAGAGCTGGCAAGGCTTATCGCTTCGTCGGGCATGCATGTTGTGGTTGTCAGCAATATGATCGATATCCTGCAGATCCTTGCTGCGAATCCGTCCATAACGGCCATAGGCACAGGGGGAACTATGTACCGTTCGGTGAATGGATTTATGGGAGCTGCGGCCATTGAGGTGATCAAGCAGTACAGCTTTGACCGGGCCTTTTTGGGAAGCTGTGGCGTGGATATGACAGATCTTGCAGTCACCACATCCGGAGTGGAGGATGGGCTGACCAAGAAGGCGGCAGTGCAGAGCAGCAGACATAAATATGTGGTTATGGAGAGAGAGAAGTTTTATTTTAACGAATCTTATAAATATACACATTTTGATGATATCAGTGGGATCATTACCGATGAATTTCCGGATGATACCATTGTGAACATACTGAGGAATGCCGGAGTGAAATTACTCTGAGCAGACGGTAACAAAGGGGGATTTTTACATGAAAGACTATATTCTGGAAACCTGCGTGGATTCTGTGGAATCTGCCATGGCAGCATCTGAGGGTGGCGCGGACAGACTGGAGCTTTGCAGCAATCTGATCATCGGGGGAACAACTCCCAGCCCGTGGCTTTTTGAGGAAATAAGGAAGCGTTCGGATATCCGGATCCATGCGCTGATCCGTCCGCGTTTTGGAGATTTCTGTTATACAGAGGCAGAATTTTCCATGATAAGGAATGCAGTAAAGGATTTCCGCAAAATGGGAGCGGAGGGTGTCGTAATAGGTATCCTGAAACCGGATGGTACCTTGAATATGGAACAGATGCAAGAACTGATGGATGCGGCGGGAGATATGTCTGTTACGCTGCACAGGGCTTTTGATGTGTGCGCAGACCCGATCGAGGCTATGGAACAGGCAATTTCGCTGGGAATCGATACCATCCTTACCTCCGGACAAAAGAATACCTGCCTTCAGGGTGCGGAGCTTCTGAAGGAACTGGAAACCAGGAGTCAGGGACGTATCACCATCCAGGCGGGGAGTGGCGTCGGTGCGGAAGTGATCCGCCAGCTTTATCCCCTTACTGGGATCAAGGCTTATCATATGAGCGGCAAGGTTGTAACGGATAGTGCGATGCAGTTTCGCAAGGAAGGTGTCAATATGGGACTTCCGACATTCAGTGAATATGAGATATGGCGTACAGATATTGAAAATGTTCGTGCTGCAAAGAAAGTTCTGGAGGAATTATAATGGCTGAGGGGAAGATTTTTCTGAAAGAAAACCGTGATCGGATCGAAAAAAAATATCGGGAGCAGGTGATGGGGTTACCGCAGGCTTTTGCGGATATTGATAAAAAGCTTGCAGAATGCACAGACGAAGTGGCTCTGGCGTGCAAATATTTATATGCGTTCATGCCGTACAGTGATATCGGAAATTACGCGTTTGAAGTATTTCTGGATTATGCGGAGAATGGCGTATATTTATGGAAGGAAAACTCCGGGGTGGCAGAGCTGCCGGAAGAGATCTTTTTGAATTATGTGCTGTTTCACAGAGTAAATGAGGAGGAGATCGCACCCTGCCGTACATTTTTTCGCAGGGAGATCGGAGAGAGAACTGAAGGAATGAGCTTCAGAGAAGCTGCCCTGGAGGTGAACTACTGGTGTGCACAGGAGGCTACCTATCATTGTACAGATGATCGTACCCTGTCTGCACTTGCCGTATACCGCAGAGGAAACGGAAGATGCGGAGAGGAATCCGTATTTACCGTTAATGCACTGAGAAGTGTTGGTGTACCTGCCCGTCAGGTATATGCACCAAAGTGGTCTCATTGTGATGACAATCATGCCTGGGTGGAAATCTGGTGTGATGGAAGCTGGTATTTTCTGGGAGCCTGTGAGCCGGAGGAGATCCTGAATAAGGGATGGTTTACCAACGCTTCCTCAAGGGCCATGATGGTCCATTCAAGAGTTTTTGATACCATGATCCCGGAGGGAGAAGTGATCGGCAAAGATGGTATGGTGACTATGCTCAACGAGCTGAAACGATATGCACTGACAAAAGAGATCACTGTGTCCGTAAAGGATTCACATGGAAAACCGGCAGAAGGTGCAGAAGTTTCTTTTGAGGTGCTGAATTATTCAGAATATTCCTCGATTGCAGAACTGAAAACCGACAGTCTGGGAAAAGTCCGCCTGACAACAGGGCTTGGAAGTATCCATATTTCTGCAAGGATGTATGCAGAGGGAGAATGGCTGCATGCAGAAAACAGCATGGATACAAAAACAGAGGATTGTTGTGAGATCTGCCTGATGCCCGTAGGAAAGGAAAAGGGTATTTTTTATGAGGAGTGGACGGAGATCGATATGATCGCACCTCATGATGCGCCTGTAAATAAAGATATGCCAACACCGGAGCAGAAAGAAAGAGGCAGCAGACGTCTGGCAGAGGCAAACGCTTACAGGGAACAGAAGGTAAGAAACCTGATCAATCCGGAGTGCCGGAAATTTCTGGAAAAAGAAACCGGAGATTCTTCAATGAGAAAAAAACTCCTTGAAGTCCTCACAGAGAAAGACAGAACAGACTGCATCAGCCAGGTTCTGGAGGAGCATCTGAAATTTGCATTACCGTATGAAAAAAGCATGGATGCAGATATTTTTGTACCATATGTACTGAACCCGAGAGTTGACGATGAAGTTTTGCAGAAATACAGAAAAGCGATCCTTGAGCAGCTGTCGGAAGAAGAGAAAAATATGCTGCAAAAGGAGCCGGCAAAGATCTGGAAATGGATTGAGGATAAGATCATTTCCAGCCCGGAGAAAGAACGCAGCAGTGTGATCACCACGCCGTCCGGATGTCTGAAAACGGGAACAGGAAGCCTTCTGTCAAAAAAGATCCTTTTTGTGGCAATGGCGAGAACACTGGGAATTCCAGCACGCCTGAACCCTCATGACCGTTCCATGGAGTATATGAAAAACGGAAAATTCATCCCGGTATCTGCGGAAACAGAGAAAAACGCATCGATCTTTCTGAAGGCAAGTGAGGATACACAGTGGAAATATTTCCAGAACTGGAGCATCGCAAAACTGGAAGCCGGAAAATACAGCACACTGAAGCTGGAAACCGAAAATTTCAGAGATCAGATGATGAAGCTGCCACTGGAAGCGGGAAATTACAGGATCCTTACCTCAAACAGACTGCCAAATGGAAATATATTTGCCGCGGAGTATTATTTTGAGGTTCAGATCGGAGAAATGAAGAGGGTGGAGCTGGCATTTCGGAATGCAAACCTGGAAGACATGCTGGAGAATATCTCCATACCGGAATTTACTCTCAGAAAAGAGGATGGAAGCACTGTGAAGGCATCGGAGCTGACGGCAGATGGGAAGCATATCCTGGCGTTTCTGGAAGAGGAGAAAGAACCGACGGAGCATATCTTAAATGAGATGATGGAGCAGGAAGAAGCTTTTTCCAGATATGCGAAGAGGATCATTTTTGTAGTAAAAAGCAAAAAAGCGCTGGAGACACCTACCCTTTCAAGAGCACTGGGCAAGCTTGGAAATGTTCAGATCTTATATGATGATTTTTCAGAGATCATCAATACGCTGGGAAGAAGAATGTATGTAGATCCGGATAAGCTTCCGCTGATCATTGTGACAAACGGAAGCCTGAATGGGATCTATGCAACCAGTGGATACAATGTGGGAACCGGAGATATGCTGCTGAGACTGATGTGACAGATATATATATCGGATATATACAGAAGGAACACAGGCCGTATCATCGACTGTGTCGGTGGCGGCCTGTGCCCCTGTAAATGCTGTGAAATTATTGCAGTGGTTCAGATGCTCAGAATATGAAGGCAGATCGGAATGAGAATGCCTGTTGTGCTTCCCGAAATTGCCGTAATAAAAATTGCTTTGCATTACTTACCATCAGAAAAGAGATCACGCACAGAATCCCGGTAAATACATTCCGGCTTCAGGCGGATCGTCCTTGGAAAATCGCTGTAGTCTCCGTTTATCCTTCGAAGCAGCAGATCACAGGCCTGCTCTGCCAGATCAGCCAACGGCTGACGGACAGCGGTCAGCTGAGGAGAAAGCAGCATGGACAGCTCAAAATCATCAAATGAGACAACAGACAGGTCTTCCGGGATCCGGATGCCAAGGCTGTAGATCGCTTCATAAATACCGAGGCATAGTGTATAGTTCGCAGAAAATACGGCAGTCGGACGTTCCGGAAGATTCCATAATTTCTGCATTGCCCGATATCCAAAGTCGTTTGCGTAATTTTCAGCGATGATATAATCGGGGTTAACAGGAATATCGTAGTCTTCCAGTGCCCGGAGATAGCCTTTTTTTCGTTCGCATGCGGTATAGGATGCAGGAGAACCGGTGACAAGGGCGATCTTCTGATGCCCCATTTTTATCAGATGCTCCACGATCTCGTAGGCTCCGGAGGTACAGCTGGTCTGTACACAGTCTGTACGGTGGAAATGGCTGTGTTCTTCCAGCTCCACAACAGGGATTTTGGCGTGTTCCACAGCAGAACAGATGTCCTGATTCAGACTGAAAGAGGTAATGATAAGGCCGTCGATCCCAGAGCGGAGCATGTGAGGGACGAATTTATTGACATGATCCTTATATTTGTCGCCGCTCATAAATGTGAGAGAATAACCGTGAGCGCGCATGGTGTTTTCTATTTTGCTCAGAAGAAAAGCATTATGCGGAGTATTGGGAGGACCGGATACCAGACCGATACGGTAAGTCTTGGAGGAACGAAGTCCCCGGGCCGTATTTCGTGGAACGTAATTCAGTTTCCGGATCGCTTCGTCGATCTGCTTTTTGTTTTGCGGCCGTACAGTTCCGCCGTTGATATATTTTGAAATGGTGGCCAGTGCCAGACCGGTTTCTCTGGCAATGTCCTTGATGGTTGCACTCATAAATCAATCCTTTCCGGATGCTGTACTGTTGTGTTCGGACAGGTCTTTTACGGAGCGCCGCGGGTGGAATACAACATCCAGCATGTCTATTTTTGGAAAATCCGTATAGTCTCCATGGATCCTTTTTAAAAGTAATTCCACAGCATGTTTCCCCATGCTTGTCAGATCCTGTGAGACGCAGGTCATAGTCGCGCTCATGGTCTTGAAAAGCGGATCATCATCAAAGCACACAAAGGAAATATCCTGAGGAACGGAAATCCGTGCCTGGCTGGCAGCGCTTAAACCACCCATTGCGGAGAGATAGCAGTTAAAAAAAACAGCAGTAGGGGGATCGGAAGAATCAATAAGCTTCTGGAAATGCAGGTTGCTCTGGGTGATCGTTTCTGCAGTGGAACCAAAGGAAACAGGGGGGAAAGAATCCTGCTGCTTCAGAAGGTCAATGCCATTTTTCTGATATACATCCATAAAGCCCTGGATCCGCTGCTCGATGGTGTAGGCGTCCAGATACTGTTCCATGATCCAGACCTTTGTGTGGCCTTTTTCCAAAAGGTGCTCTGCCAGCAGTGCACCGCCTTTGTAATTATCAGAAATAACACAGTCTACAGGAAAATGTCTCATGGAAGCAGGAATCTGATCGAGCAATACAACCGGTATGCCAGCATTCTGTAAAAGCTGGTACAGGTCATCATGCCAGCAGGATGGGAGCATGATAACTCCGTCAAAGTGCTGGGAGATAATATCCTGTATCGTATCGATCTCCTTCTGATGTTCAAAAAAGAAAGAACAGACAATAACTGTATAGCCATGATCTGTGAAATGCTTGATAATGGAATTGACAAGCTCGCCCCAGAAATAATTACCAAGATCTGAGATCAGGATACCGATGGTATGTGTGTTTTTGGCACGAAGAAGCTGGGCATTCCGGTTTGGGGTATATCCAAGCTCCTGAATTGCCTTTTCTATAAGGATACGATTTTCTTCCCGTATTTTTTTGTGGTTTATATATTTGGAGATCGTTGCGGTGGACAGGCCTGTCGCACGGGCGATATCATTGATCGTAACGTTCATGTAAAGCCTCCGGTTCTGATGCATTTACAGATAATATAGTACTTTCATATTATATCATGAAAAAGAAAACGCCTCAACACATAAGACATTTTTTACACATAAAGTATCAGAAAAAACGAGCGTATTGTACAGAAAATTGATAAAAATGAAACGTTTAACAAAACCTGATACGAAAAAATACACAAAAACAAGACGGAATAATTGTAAAAAATAGGAAAAATGATTTTTGCCCTATGATTTTACTTGAAAAGCTGCTTCGGATGCGGTAAGATAGTCTTAACAAAAAACGAAACGTTTTACGTAACAAGAAAATCAGCTATACGAAACAAGGAGAAGGTTATGGCAGACACAAAGCAGCAGTGGTATAAAGATGCCAAATACGGATTATTCATCCATTGGGGACTTTATTCCATCCTTGCAGGAGAGTGGAAAGATCCGAAGACCGGTGAGGTCACCAAGACAGACCGTATCGCAGAGTGGATCGAGAACAATCTCAACATTGACAAGGAAGATTACAGAAAGCTGAAAGATGAGTTCCATCCGGACAAATTTGACGCGGACATGTTTGTGAAAAGAGCGAAAGAGCAGTGGGGTGTTAAATATATCGTTCTTACTTCCAAGCATCACGAGGGATTCGCAATGTACGATTCCAAGGTCAGTGATTTTAATGTAGTGAAGGCTACAGGAAGAGATATCTTAAGAGAGCTTTCCGATGCTTGTAAGAAATATGACATGACAATGGGTATCTATTATTCACAGGCTCAGGACTGGGATGATGACAATGCCTATAAGAAGGATTACGAAGACAAGAACGAATGGAAGCCGGAATTCCGTACATACTTCGATGAGAAATGCAAGCCGCAGTTAAAAGAGCTTCTTGAGAATTACGATAATATTTCCCTGATCTGGTTTGATACTCCGATGGGAATGACCGCAGACGAAGCTCAGGAATTAAGAGACTGGGTTAAGGGTATTAAGCCTGACTGCATCATCAGCGGACGTATCGGACACCAGAAGGGCGATTATATGACCACCGGTGATAACTTTATTCCACGTCTTCCATACGACGGTGACTGGGAAGTACCGGCAACTGTAAATGATACATGGGGTTATAATAAATACGATACAAACTGGAAGAATCCGGATGATATCCTGAACCTTCTTCTCAAGATCGTCGGCAGAGGCGGAAATTACCTGCTGAACGTAGGACCAATGGCAGACGGAACTGTTCCGGAAGCTTGTGTCGAGGTTATGAATGAGGTTGGTAAATACGTGACTGAGAATGCGGAAGCAATTTACGGAACCAAGAATGTTGGTATCTATCCATATGAGATCCCGAGCATTGAATTTACAAAGAGACCACATAAGCTTTACGTACACGTTCTTGCACCGAGATATCGAGTTGAACTGCTGAACATCGGTAATCAGTTAAAGGGTGCATATGTGGTAAGCACAGGAGAAAAGCTTCCGTGCCGCGCATTAAAGTGCTGCGAAGGAAACTCGATGATAGAGGTAGAGCTTCCGGAGAAGCTTCAGGGGGCAAAGAACTACTGTGTATGCCTGGAGCTTGAGGAAGAAGAGCCGATCTTTGAGGCGATCATCGATTGATCAATTTATGAACATCAATGGGAAAACTATATAATAAAAAATCATATCAAGGGAGGATTTATTCATGAAGAAACGAATGAAAAAAGTTGCAACACTGTGTCTCGCCGGTGTAACCGCAATGTCAACAGTAGGCGTAACAGGAAGCGCCGTATTTGCAAAGGGTGACACAAACTACGATGTAGACAATATGGATTTTGAAAACGTTGAGCTTCGTGTAGCATTCAGATTTAACAACGGATCTGATACAGACGGACAGGCTAAATGGTATTACAAAGCACTTGATGAGTTCAACAAAGAGAACGAAGGAAAGATCCATGTAACAGATGAGAGTATTTCTACGGAGTCTGATTATGAAGAGAAGCTTACAACAGATTTTGCTTCCGGTAATGTACCGAACGCATTCCTTCAGTATGGCGGAAGCCGTACAAGAGATTATGTAGATGCAGGATATATACTGGATCTGACACCATACTTTGAGCAGTATCCGGAATGGAAAGAGGGAGTTCAGGATTTTGCATGGGAGACAACACAGTTTGACGGCATTGAGGGAACCTATGGTATTCCGTGGTCTGCTTATCAGCTCTGCCTCTACTACAACAAAGATTACCTTGATCAGGTTGGCGTAGATGTTCCGGAGTCCTGGGATGATCTTGTTGATGCCTGCGCGAAATTAAAAGATGCAGGAATCCAGCCATTCAACTACTCTGACAAAGATAACTATCGCTTCGAGCATCTGATGAGTGCTCTTGCTCTGAAAGCTTACGGAACAAGCATCGCAGATGATCTTGCAAGTGACAAAGAAGCTTACAACGGCGAGAAGATGGTTGCAATCTATCAGAAGATGAAAGATATGATCGATGCAGGATACTGGGGAGACGGAATCCTCAGCACAGACTTCAACACAGAGAGAAATATGTTTGAGGCAGGAAAAGCTGCATTCACAATTGACGGAACATGGAACTGCGGTAACTTCCAGAATGACTCCGATACAACTCTCTTCGATGCTCAGAAGATCGGTGTTACAAGAATTCCTTATATCGACGAAGCAAACAAGACTGTAGAGATGGGCGGCGGTTCTGATACATACTACATCACTACATTAAACAAGAGCGATGAGGAAATCGCAGCAACTGTTAAATTCATCAAATACCTTACAAGTGTAGATTCCATCAACGAAATGTGCAAATCCAGCCCGACAACATATGCTGAGAAGGTTACGATCGATACAGGTAACTATCTGCTTGACGATGTAAATGCGATCATGGCTGAGAATACAGAGTCTAAACTTGAGATTCCTACATATGACAGCAACACAGCAGCTATGGATACAATCCGTAATTCTCTTCAGGCATTAGCGACAGGCGCAAGTGCACAGGAAGTTGGAGACGATATCGTTGACAAAATGTCTGCTTACGAATAAAGAGAATTTTGACTGAACGCATGATGTGTGGATAAGAGAAACAGGGGGGAGCATCATCTGCTTCCCCTTGTTTATTACGGAGGTATACATATGGCAGGTAAATCTGTACCAAAGGTAAAACAGAAGCTGGACAAAAAAGATCTTGCGCTTTCTTTAGCGTTCCTTCTTCCGGCAATTTTAATAACTGTTATTTTTGTCATCTACCCTGTTTTTGATACCGTAGGCTTATCATTCCGTAAATGGAACGGTATGTTTGGTGCGGCAAAGCAATGGGTAGGACTTGAGAACTATCAGAAGATTTTTTCAGATAATCTGTTCTGGAATGCAATGCTCAACAGTGTGTACTTTATGATCGGTGGTTTCGTTATCCTGATGCCGCTTTCATTTGGTCTCGCAATGCTGGTAACTGCAAAGATCAAGGGAACCGGATTCTTCAGAACCTGTTACTTCCTTCCGAATATGTTAGGAACAACAGCAGTAGCCCTGATGTGGACATTTATGTTAAATCCGAACTTTGGTATCTTTAATACCATTGAAAATATTTTCGGCCTTCATGGTACGATCCCTGATGTGCTGACGATAAAGACTGTAAACGTCTGGATCGTTGTTCTGGTAAATGAATGGATGTATGCCGGATATAACATGCTGATCTTTGCAGCTGGTCTGGTGGCGATCCCTGATGAGTTAAATGAGGCTGCAGCGCTGGATGGTGCTACAGGATGGCAGAGGATCCGCTATATCATCCTTCCTCTGATGAAAAACTCCTTCAAGGTATTCTCTATTTTGTGTATTACAGGATGTCTGAAAGTATTCGATATTATCTGGGCAATGACAAGAGGAGGCCCGAACGATATCAGCTCCACACCTTCAATCATGCTTTATACACAGGGATTCTCCTATAAGCTGTTCGGACGAAGCAGTGCATACGGCGTTATTCTGTTAGTGCTGGGTGTTGTGCTGAGTCTTGTGACCAATCATTTGTTCCGTGAAGATAAAGATCTTGCAATGTAGGCGGAAGGAGAAGAGACGATATGGAAAAAACAGCTAATAAACAAAAAATGCATGGAGGAAAGATAGCGCTGTATGTTATCGCGATCCTGTGGACAGTTGTTACACTGTTTCCGGTAGTAGTGACCGTAATGGCTTCCTTCAAAACAAACTCAGAGATTTACCTGAACCTGTTAAGCTTCCCTAAGAAGATTATGTTCCAGAACTATATCAGCGCAAACAAAACAGCGGATGCATTGAATACCATCAAGAACTCCCTGGTTGTAGCGACTCTGACAACTGTATTTAATACTGTAGTCGGAATGATGGCAGCATACATCTTATCAAGAAAAGATTACAAATTCCTGAAATGGGTATATGTATTCTTCATGATCGGAGTAATGGTTCCGGTTCACTGTACACTGATCCCGATCAACAACATTGCAACAGCATTAAATGCAAAGAACAACCTGTTCTTCCTGATCCTGATCTATGTTGCGTTTGGTATGTCCCAGGCGATATTCCTTTATACAGGATTCATGGATGGAATCTCCAGGAACCTGGATGAGGCGGCGATCATTGATGGATGTAACAACTGGCAGCTGCTGTGGAAGATCCTTTTCCCTGTCTGCAAGCCGATCATCGCAACAGAGGCGATCTTCGTATTCATCTATGGATACAGTGAACTTGTATTCTCCATGATCCTGATGACAGATACCAAATATTTCACAGTTTCACGTGCGATGCTGAACTTCTCTTCCGCACATACACAGGAGATCGGAAGTCAGTTTGCATATGTAGTAATGTCCGTAATTCCGATGCTTATCATTTACATCGTGTTCCATAAACAGATTGAAAAAGGTATGCTTTCCGGAGCTATCAAAGGCTGATGCTTTTAATCTAAACAGGAGGAAAAAATCATGTATCAGTTTGACAGAAAAGAATATGAAAAACGTATGGAGTGGTACCAGGATGCCCGCTTTGGAATGTTTATCCACTGGGGATTATATTCTATCCCTGCAAGAGGCGAGTGGGTACGAAGTGTAGAGGAAATACCTGAGGAAGAATATCTTCCGTTTATGAAAGAGTTTGATGCAAGAGACTACAACCCGAAGCAGTGGGCAAAAGAGGCCAAGGCAGCAGGTATGAAATATGTAGTCCTGACAGCGAAGCATCACGACGGCTTCTGCTTATTTGACAGTAAATACACAGATTACAAGGTAACAAACACACCGGCAGGAAGAGACCTGATCAAGGAGTATGTAGAGGCACTTCGTGAGGAAGGCCTTAAGGTTGGAATCTATTTCACACTGCTTGACTGGCATCATCCGGATTATCCGCATTACGGAGACCGTATCCATCCGATGAGAAACCATAAAGAGTGCGGAAATGAGAACCGTGATTTCTCACGTTATACAGAATATCTGTATAATCAGGTAGAAGAGATCTGTACAAACTACGGACAGATCGATATCATCTGGTTTGATTTCTCCTACGACGATATGAGAGGGGAAAAATGGGGCGCAACCAAGCTGATCAACATGGTGCGCAGCTTACAGCCGCAGGTTATCATCGATAACCGTCTGGAAGCCAGCGGAGAGGGAAGAGGATCCCTGTACGAATGTGATCCGACACCGTATCATGGCGATTTCGTAAGCCCTGAGCAGATCATCCCGCCAGAAGGAATCTGTGATAAAGAAGGCAAGCCAATGGTTTGGGAAGCATGCTTCACCATGAACAACAACTGGGGATACTGTGCAAACGACCATTATTATAAACCAGCTTCCATGCTGATCAAGAAACTGGTAGAATGTGTTTCCAAGGGTGGAAATATGATCCTGAACGTAGGACCGGATGCCAAGGGTAAATTCCCGAAGGAATCTTCTGCGATCCTGGCTGAGATCGGTCGCTGGATGGATAAGAATCATGACAGTATCTACGGCTGTGTACCGGCTGAAAACATTCCGAAGCCGGATTACGGACGTATCACCAGAAACGGAAACAAATACTATGTGCATATTTATGAGAATACACTGGGACCACTTCCGCTTCTGGGATTTGATAAGGATAAGATCGTGAAGGTGCGTGCGCTGGATGACGGACATGAGGTGCCGATCTCCAACGCATGGATGCACAGCGATTACCCGGATATCGCATTCGTTGATCTGGGACCTGACCCGGTACTTCCTGACCCGGTAGACTATGTTCTCGAAGTAGAGATGGCTGAGTAAAAAACGAATCAACAATAAAAAAAGAACAACAGGAAAAGCAGGAGATATGCGAATCTCAGTTATCCGGTTGTTCTTTTTTACCATAAGGAGAAGGGGAAAGATTATGGTTATTTATACAGGAAAAGATTATTACGACGTAAGCAGAAAAGCAGCAAATATCATGTCTGCCCAGATCATCATGAAGCCAAGAGCGGTTCTTGGTCTGGCTACAGGTTCCACACCGGTTGGAATGTACAAACAGCTGATCGAGTGGTACAAAAAAGGAGATCTGGATTTTTCTCAGATCACATCCGTAAACCTTGATGAGTATAAAGGACTTTCCGGAGACAATGATCAGAGCTATCGCTATTTCATGAACACCAATCTGTTTGACCACGTAAACATCGATAAAACAAAAACCTACGTACCAAACGGCCTGGAAGAAGACAGTGAAAAAGCCTGCGCGGATTATAATGAAATCATCCGCAGCGTAGGCGGTATCGACATGCAGCTGCTGGGAATCGGCGGAAACGGGCATATCGGCTTCAATGAGCCGGGAGCGGCTTTTGAAAAGGAAACTCACTGTGTGGATCTTACAGAGAGCACCATCAAGGCAAACGCAAGATTTTTTGAAAGCATGGATGATGTGCCGAAGCAGGCGTATACCATGGGAATCAAGAACATCATGGCGGCTAAAAAAATCCTTCTGATCGCGACAGGAGAGGCCAAAGCAGATGCCCTTTACAAATCTCTCTACGGACCGATCACTCCAAATGTACCGGCATCCATCCTGCAACTTCATCCGGATGTGACGGTAGTGGCTGATGAGGATGCTTTAAAGCTGATCCGTGAGAAAGGCCTGCTGTAAAAAAAATGCCTGATCTGATCAGATAAAATGTTGTAAATAATTGTGAATAAAAGAAGCTTCGATCTAACTCTCGTTTGTGAGCGATATGCTCAGAGAGTGGATTGAAGCTTCTTTTGTGCTTTCCGGTCGTGCTTTTATGTTTTTACAAGTGACTGCAAACGGGCCAGCAGGCTGGATGTTTGCATTTGCAGTATCAGGCCTTTTTCAACGTTTTGTGATAAATCATGACAGAAACGATGGCTGTAAACACCTCTGTGATCCAGAATGCGTTCCACACGCCATCAGGACCCATAAAATGGGACAGAAGATATGCGGTGGGCATGATAACGACCACATAGCGGAAAAGGGAAATTACAAGGGACTGCGTGCCTTTTCCAAGGCCTTCCATGGCACCGGAAGTGGTAACGGATACAGCAGAAACAAGAAAGCCGGCGCTGATGATCTTCAGTGCTCTGGAGCCAGCGGCAATGGTTTCCGGGGTAGTTGTGAAAAGTCCCATAAGCTGTCCGGATGCCAGGAGGCAGATAACGGTTCCAAAGAGCATGATCACACAGCTGGATTCCAGGGTGAGCCGGAAGATTTTTTTCACACGCTTCATCTCACGGGCACCGAAGTTATAACCGATCAGCGGGCGCATTCCCTGGATGATTCCGTTGGCCGGGAGATACAGGAAGGTCTGCAGTTTGTAATAAATGCCAAGGATCACCACGTAGCTGTCCGAGTAAGCGGCCAGCACGGAGTTCAGAAAAGAGATCAGAAACGATGGCAGTGCAAGGTTCAGGATCGCGGGAACACCGATGGCATACAGGCTCAGATCCGTTACTTTGCTTGTTTTCAGGGCTTTGGGCGTTACACGTACAGGAATAGGCTTCAGGATATAAAAGACCATATAGACCGCAATGGTGAGCACCTGGCCGATGCCAGTAGCCAGAGCTGCGCCCCGGATACCCAGCTTCGGGAAAAAGCCGATTCCCCAGATCAGGAACGGGTCCAGGATGATGTTGCTGATACATCCCACAAGCAGGGCGAGCATGGATACTTTCATCCGTCCTACAGCCTGGAAAAGTTTTTCGAAGAACAGGCTGATGGCGATCACTGTGGAAAACAGAAAAACGATGGTGGAATACTCCAGGCCCATCCGGATCACGGTTTCATCCTGCGTGTACATTCGAAGGAATGCAGGCATAACAGCAATACTGATCACGGTCATCAGGATACCGTGGATCACAGACAGGAGAAAGCCGTGGGTTGCTGCGGTGTCTGCCATTTTCTTGTCGCCGGCGCCAAGATGATAGGAAACTCTGGCGTTGATACCGATTCCAAAACCGATGGCAACGGCATTGATCATGTTCTGAACCGGATAGACAAGAGAAAGAGCGGTCATGGCCTGTTCGCTGATCTGCGCTACAAAGAAACTGTCCACAATGTTGTACAGCGAGTTTACAAGCATGGAAAAGACCATAGGCAGTGCCATGGATGCCAGTAGCGGGCCTACAGGCTTTTCCTTCATAAAAGTATCATTCATGAATAATCCTCCTTTATATCAGAATCGTATGGATATCAGGTGTGGGAAACAGAGCGTGCTTTTTTTACACAATAAAAGCCACACAACCTGTCCCTTCTGAATGGGGCGGGTTGTGTGGCGAAAAAAGTCGGAACTGAAAAATCCACACGTTGTTTTAGTGTTTTCACATTAACAAAAAACAGTGCTGATGTCAAGACCGCACGCAGGAGAAACACCATAAAAAGCTGCAAAAAGAAAGGCTTGATATAAAATCGGAGAGGATTGGCAACATTAGACAGGTGCGTGCGGATAAGGGCAATATCAGCCCTGAAAAGGTCGTTCTGGCAATATGCACAAAACTTGTCGAACCATGGTGGATAAGTGAAAAACTTTCCAAAAAGTTTTCCACATGACAAAAATCCGCAAATCCGCTAATAATCAAGTTATACACAAAATTATCCACATTATCCACAAGGATAACAATGTGGATGACCTGATTTACATAAATAAAATGAAACGTATGTTTTGTGTAAAATGATAAATCTGTAAAAAACGTTAAAAATATTTTTAAAACTATTGACATTTTTAAATTCTAAATATCATAGAATGTTTTGCGAAAAAGACATAATTTAAAAGGATAAAAATAAATAATCAGAAAATAACAGATAAATTCTCACGGAACTAATCTATTTAAAGGAGGCACTATCAGATGTATGGAAATGAGGGTGAAATAAGAACAGTGCCCGGATAAAACGGGCACTGTAAGATGTTGAAAAGTCATTTTCAGGTGTGGATAAGTGTGGATAAATCTGCTTATCCTCCCTGTTTCATACGTTTGATCACCTTCAGACGGGTAAACTCTTCACGCTCTTTTTCTTCCAGGGCGTTGGTAATGTCCCTGGTGAGAGTTTCATATCTGGGGATGGTGATGTTTTTCAGGGCGTTGGCACGCTTCTGTGTTTTCTTGATGTTGGTGGCAAGACGGATTGCTGCATTTTCGATCATGGAGAGCTGGATGGACAGCTCTTTTACACGCTCGAAGGCGGCTTTGGCCTCGTCCAGGGACAGCTTGGTGCTGTAGTAGGCGTAGGTAGGAGTATTGCCGGCTTTTTTATCGTATTCCACAAGCGGGATCTCAGTTCCCATGACACTCCTGGTCTTGATCCGGATGGAATTTTCTACAGGAACGGTATGGGAGATCTGATCTACAAAAGCGATTCCGATCTCCATGTTTGCTTTCTGCAAAGCAGCGTAGGCAGTGCGGAAAGTCTCATCGATCTGGGTCTGGATATCCTTTGCCTGGTCGATCAGCTCCATCATTTCACGGATCAGGATATTACGCTTTTTGTCCATAAGCTCATAGCCCTGTCTGGAAAGGGCCAGAGAATTTTTTGCAAGTATGAGATTTCCCTTGGTGGGAAAGGTATTCGGATCCATAAAATCACCTCACTAACGGACGGTTTCTCTGTAATACTGATCCAGAACTTTGGTATCGATACGGTCGAGTTCTTCTCTTGGGAGAAGTCCCAGAAGTTCCCAGCCTTTATCCAGAGTTTCAATGATGCTTCGGTTTTCTGTCTCAGACTGTCCCACAAACTCTGCCTCAAAAGCTTTTCCAAATACAAGGTACTGCTTATCCAGCGGAGAAAGCTCGTCTTCGCCGATAACCGATGCCAGGGCTCTTGCATCGCCTACTTTTGCGTAGCAGGAGAAGAGCTGGTTGGCAACATCCTGATGGTCGGCACGTGTGAAGCCTTCACCGATACCGTCCTTCATCAGACGGGACAGGGACGGCAGAACGTTGATCGGCGGGTAGATCGCCTGTCCATGAAGCTGACGGTCCAGTACGATCTGGCCCTCGGTGATATATCCGGTAAGGTCAGGAATCGGGTGGGTGATGTCGTCGTTTGGCATGGTCAGGATCGGGATCTGGGTTACAGAACCGGTGCCTCCACGGACGATTCCCGCACGCTCGTAAAGAGTTGCCAGTTCACTGTACAGATATCCCGGATAACCTTTTCGGGAAGGAATCTCACCTTTGGAGGAGGAAACCTCTCGCATAGCCTCGCAGAAGGAGGTGATGTCAGTCAGGATAACCAGGATGTGCATGCCTTTTTCAAAAGCAAGATATTCAGCAGCAGTGAGGGCAATCTTCGGTGTCAGAAGACGCTCTACAACCGGGTCGTTGGCAAGGTTCAGAAACATTACAACGTGGTCGGAAGCACCGCTTTCCTCGAAGGTCCTGCGGAAGAATTCGGCTACGTCGTATTTAACGCCCATTGCTGCAAAAACAATAGCGAATTTCTCATCGGAGTCTGCGCCAAGGGAAGCCTGCTGAACGATCTGTGCAGCCAGCTTGTCATGAGGAAGACCGTTTCCGGAAAAGATCGGCAGCTTCTGGCCGCGGATCAGGGTGGTCAGTCCGTCGATGGCGGAGATGCCGGTGTTGATATAGTTTCGCGGATATTCACGGGTTACCGGGTTCAGTGGAAGTCCGTTGATATTCAGGCTGACTTCCGGTGTGATCTCGCTAAGTCCGTCAATGGGCTGGCCGATACCGTTAAAGGTACGTCCCAGGATCTCCGGGGAAAGCCCGATCTCCATAGGATGTCCGGTAAGACGTGTGTGTGTATTGCCGAGGGACATATTATCAGTTCCCTCAAAAACCTGGATAACAGCTTTGTCTTCATAGATTTCCACGATACGGCCGATCTTCTGTGTGCCGTCTTCCATGTGGAATTCCACGATCTCCTCGTAAGATGCGTTTTTGACACCCTCAAGGACAACAAGAGGGCCGTTTATTTCACTCAGGCCAAGATATTCGATTGCCATAAACTGATCCCTCCTTTAACCGTTTCTTTCCAGTACGTTGTCGTAGAAGCGGTCGATATCTTTATGATACTCATCAAAACGTTCCAGTTCTTTGTTTGGAACTTCGTATTTGATGGCGATGATACGTTCGAAGATATTATCCTCTTTCAGTACGGAAACCGGCATGCCACGGTTTACAAGGGCACGGCATTTCTCGTAGAGATAAAGGATGGTTTCCATCATCAGGAACTGTTTTTCCATTGGGACACTGGTGTCCTCCTGGTGAAAAGCGTTCTGCTGCAGGAAGCCCAGACGGATGACTCTGGCAATCTCCAGTGTCAGTTTCTGGTCATCCGGAAGAACGTCGCTTCCGATCAGTTTTACGATTTCCATAAGAGAACTTTCCTGATTGAGGATCGCCATGATCTGGTTTCTGTCGTAGACAAATTTCGGGGAAACATGCTCTCTGTACCAGGGAGTCAGATCCTCCAGATATTCGCTGTAACTGGTCAGCCACTGGATCGCAGGGAAGTGACGGGCATAGGCGAGGGCCTTGTCCAGTCCCCAGAAGCAGCGGACAAAACGCTTGGTATTCTGAGTGACAGGTTCGGAGAAGTCACCGCCCTGAGGGGAAACCGCACCGATAATGGAGACGGAACCTTCTGTTCCGTTCAGGTTCTGCATCATTCCCGCACGCTCATAGAAGGCGGAAAGTTTGCTTGCCAGATATGCAGGGAAACCTTCCTCTGCAGGCATTTCCTCCAGACGTCCAGAAAGCTCACGGAGAGCCTCAGCCCATCGGGATGTGGAGTCTGCCATGATCGCTACGTCGTAACCCATATCACGGTAATATTCTGCAAGGGTAACGCCGGTGTAGATGGAAGCCTCACGGGCTGCAACCGGCATGTTGGAAGTGTTGGCGATCAGGGTGGTTCTGTCCATCATCAGGTTTCCGGATTTCGGGTCGATCAGTTTGCTGAAATCCTCAAGAACCTGTGTCATCTCGTTTCCACGCTCACCACAGCCGATGTAGATGATGATATCTGCGTCAGACCACTTGGCGATCTGGTGCTGGGTCATGGTTTTTCCGGTTCCGAATCCTCCCGGAACAGCAGCAGTGCCGCCCTTGGCAATCGGGAAAAGAGTATCCAGGATACGCTGGCCGGTAAGAAGCGGAACGCTTGCCGGGAAACGTTTGTAGGTCGGTCTCGGCACACGGATCGGCCATTTCTGTGCAAGTGCCAGTTCTTTTTCAGTTCCGTCATCAAGACGAACGGTAACGATGGGTTCCAGAACCGTATAAGCTCCGTCAGGAACGGCATGGATAACAGTTCCGTGTGTGATCGTCGGCGGAACCATGGACTTGTGAAGGATAGAAGCGGTTTCCTGTGTCTCGGCGATAACCGTACCTGCGCCGATGACATCGCCTTCTTTTACTGTAATGTGTGTTTCCCATTTTTTTTCGGTGTCAAGAGAGTCAACGCTGACACCACGGGAAATATATTTTCCAGAGGCCTGTGCAATCTCTGCCAGAGGTCTCTGGATACCATCAAAAATATTGTGGATGATTCCCGGACCAAGGAGAACGGAAATGGCGTCTCCTGTTCCGATCACGGTTTCTCCGGGTTTCAGTCCGGTAGTTTCCTCAAAAACCTGTACGGTGGTCATATGTTTCTTAAGACCTATGACTTCGCCTACCAGTTTTTCAGGGCCTACATAGACCATCTCGGAGATCTTGAATCCGGTGTCGCCCTTTAAGTAGATAACAGGACCGTTAACACCGTAGATAATACCTGTTTTACTCATGTGCTGGACCTCCGTCAAATTTGAATTCTCTGTAAGCTGCCTGGTAACCTTCCTCAAAGGAATTGTCTATGAGGATGTTTTTTTCAGGGATGATCGCCTTGATTCCGCCGATAAAGGACTCGTCGGAAAGCTTCAGCGGAAAGCCGGTTTTTACAGTGAGAGATTTCAGACGAGGTTCATCTTCTTTTGAAAGATAGATCTGGATCTCATCGTGTTCCGCGAAGCAGACAGCTTCTTCAATTTTTGTACAAAGATATTCTTCATAACGGGAAGATTCCATGAATTTCAGGATCTGTTCCCGGACTTCAGCAAAAAGTTTTTCTTTTAAGCGGCTCTGTCTGGCAGTCCAGTCACGCCGGATGTGAAGCTGCTCTGCGGAAAGTGCCTTGTTGATCTCGCGCTTTGCGTTTGCAATCTCGGCTTTGCGGGAGCTGGCGGCGTTTTCCAGAGACATTTTTTTATGTTCCTCCAGTGCGGCATCCAGGGAGTCTTTGTGCTCCTGTACATCTTTTTCCGCCTGACGGCGGGCTTCTTCCACGGAGGTGTCATAGAAGTGCGTAAGCTTCTCTTCAATTGTCATAATATCACCTGCCTATAATTTTAATCCGATGGCCTCGTTTACATAAGAAGTAATGAAATCGGGCCTGCGGCCGGTACCATGTCTGTCAGGAATTTCAATGATGAGAGGTGTTTTATGATGAAGTTTGACATCATCGATGATCTCAGGAAACTCCCGGCCGAATTTTTCGGTCAGGAGTATGATTCCAATCTCTTTGTCTGCGATGGTGCGTTCCAGGGCTTCTTTCAGCTCGTCGTGTTCATGGACGATCACACCTTCTACACCGGCCAGTCTCATTCCTGTCAGAGTATCAATATTGTCACTGATCAGATACATTTTCATATCAAAGTTTACCCAGGATCATGAAGGAGATGATCAGTCCATAAAGAGCAACACCTTCGGCAAGACCTACGAAGATAAGAGATTTACCAAGGATGCTCTGATCCTCACTGATTGCTCCAAGGGCTGCGCTTGCCGCACTGGCAACGGCAATACCACCACCGATACAGGAAAGTCCGGTAACGAGTGCTGCTGCGATGTAACCCATACCTGTTGCAAGGCCTGCGTCAGCGCCTGTAGCAGCCTGTACGGAAGCTCCGCCTGCAAATGTTACGGCAATGGCGACAAGCATGATACCGAAGAAGAAAAAGGCATTGACACCAAGTGCTGTTTTGTAGCGGCCACGGCTTTTTTCGCCGAGAAGATAATAACCAAATGGAAGAATGATGCTGAGTACAAGTGCAACTGCGATTGTGATCTGTGTAATGACTGTCATGATGATGACCTCCTTAATATTCGTTTAATTGGCTGCCTGGATCAGAAGGAGTTCTGACTCTGGCATTTTATTTGTTTTTGGAGCAGAACGGCTCGAATTTCCGGCCGCTGCCTTTGTAAAAACGGCTGAACATTTCGTAATATTCCAGACGAAGTACCTGGATACCTACGATCAGGCCCTCCATGGCGCATACAAACAGGTTTCCGAGAATGATGACGATCCAGTTTGGACTGCCGTTCTCCGCACCCGCAAGCATAAGTACAACTTCCATCATGGCTGCGTGGCTGACTGCAAAAGCGCCGATACGCACGAAGGAGAGTGTATTGGAAAAGTAGCTCAGGATAACCTCAAACAGTTCAAAGATACCCTGTACGATAAACATGCCTTTTTCTTTTGGCATAACCTCGGCCTTTTTTTCTACCAGGTTTGTAAGAGGCTCCTTGAAGAAAATAAGAAGCAGCGGTAAACCAAACATAATGGCAAGAACTGCACCGCCAGGAACTGCATGCCCGGATACAAAAAGTCCGATGCAGAGAACTGCGGAACCATAAAATACAAGTCCTGCCACTGCGTTGGTGTCGAACCAGGTTTTTTCAACATCGTGCATCTTAAAGGAATTGATGATGTTGAAAACCATGCACAGGAGGATGATTCCCATGCCGAAGCCGATGGCAACGATAAATACGGTATTCAGTTTTCCGATAAAAGGTATGGTCGTCATACTGTCTACGGGCCGCAGCCACAAAGCAGGTATGAGATCCTCAAATCCAAAGACACTTCCGAACATCAGGCCGAAGAATGTGGAAAAGACTCCGGCGCAGCTGATGATTCCGGCAAGATCGATATGTTTCCGTTTGTACAGTAACAATCCTCCGATAAAGAGCAGGAGCCCCTGGCCTGCATCACCGAACATGGCTCCGAAGATAAAGGAGTAGGTGATGGCAACGAACCAGGTGGGGTCCATTTCACCGTAAGCAGGAAGTCCGTACATTTTTACGTACATTTCAAATGGTTTGAAAAGTTTTGGATTTTTCAGTTTGGTTGGCGGCTGATGGCTTGGGTCATGTTCCAGTGTGGAGGTATCTTCTCCGTCAACCAGACAGAAGATCCTCTCATCAGAAGCGATGTCCGCCTGAAAAGCCCTCGTGTCGGCTTCTGTCATCCAACCGCAGAGAATGTAAAAATTCTCATGTTTTCCGGTACATGCAGCAGCTTTTCGTACATCGAAGTTTCTGGAAAACTGTCGAAGTGTATTTCTGACAGAAACAATGGTTTCAGCTTTATCTGAGAGAAATCGCTGGTATTTTTGCTTCTGTGTTTCCAGGTGTTTCATGGCTTCTTCGTATTGGCTGCTCACGGTGGAAAAAGCCTGATGCGCTGTTCCGGTGTAATTATCCGGCACAAAAATCTTCTCAAAATGCATGGAAGCGTAAGCTGCATCGATCTTACGAGCCTCATGCTTCGGCACAAAGTAGACGCCCCAGACATACTGATCGTCTTCATCGCATTTGAGGAAGATGGTGTTCAGATTGTCGTAAATATATTTCTTGAATTTCTCATAATACTGTTTTTCGATACGTCCGAAATGAAAATGAATATATTTCAGATGCAGGATAGAGGAAATATCATAATTGATATTTCGGAATGGACGTATGATACGCAGAGATTCTTCCAGTGAAGAACATTTCTCTTCCAATTCTGCCTGTTCTTGCTGGAGCTGATCCGCCTGAGAGCGGATCTCCTTTACTGTGGAAAGTGCTTTTTCAATACCAGGACTTTCGCCGGAAGCGGCAGGAGGGCTTTTCAGCTCTTCATAAATGGCATTGATGGAATTCAGCGCATCTCTGTAAGGGTTGACCTCAAGAAAAGGTGTCAGGTTTTCTACTGTGGTCAGTTCAGAGAGTGCGTTCTCCAGATGAATTTCGTACTTGCACAGGTAGGTGTTTACAACCCGGTCGATATCTGCCTTCGGACCGGTGATGCTTAGAAAATTCATTTTTTCAATCACGTTGCTACCTCCTGGTTATTAACCGTTGCGTATATAACGCAGGGATTGTTCTGGATCCACGCCATAGCGCACGCATTCAAGGGCAATGGTCAGACGGTTGACTTCATGTTCTTTGTGATATAAATAGGAATAGATGACTGCTACGGAATAGGGATCCTTGCGTGCTTCCTGTTCCAGTATGCTACGAAGAATATAGTTATAAAATTCTTCCAGACTGGCAACGGTCAGCTGTTCGTATTTCTTACCATAATAAGTTCCATTGAAGATACGACGGAACTCTTCTGGTGTAGGGGCCTCCACAAGGGTGGTGATCTCCTCTTTGCGGAGCTTGTAGTTCATGGGGACCAGCAATGCGTAAATAGCAGCCGGTTCCATCTGAAAGCAGCGTTTGGAGCGCTGGATGAACTGCAGGTTCAGCATATCGAATTTTTCACCGTAAGCCTTGGTGATCTGTTTCAGATCGTTACCTTTGAAAAGCTTCTTCCGCACATTCCAGATCTGTGAAAAATACGAAAGGTCAAGTGCCATGCCGAAGTCAAAAAGCGTGGCATTTCCACGTTCGTTGACCTGAGACAGCGGAATAAAAAAATCATTTCCCTTCAGTGCCGCAATGAATTCATCCATATTGGTGCAGGCGGTAAGCCTGTCAATGTCCAGCTTGGAATGATGTCTGAAAAAATCGCGGTAGGGAGAAATATCTACGGGATCGGTGTCCCGGTGGTCAAAGAGATTCGTCATGATTTCTTTCAGGACGCGGATCTCATAACGCTTCGAGTAAAGCGACAGGAACGTTCGCTGTTCCTGATTTGCAAAGTGGTAAAGCCTTGAAAAATTCAGGAAGATGGATTTCTTCAGGAGTTTTTCTATCTGTCCGCGGTGAAGATCATTTTCATCGAGACCGGACCAGATATTCTGATATTCGGGAGTCCGTTTCAGGTAGGCTGTTACCTGGGGGACATTGGGAAGCTGAACGATTTCTTCCAGCTGCTCATCTGTCACAAGCCTGCTCTGCATGGCGCGGATTTTGGTGGAGAGTCCGCTGTATGAGAGGACAGTGCCCATTGAATCACTTCCTTTCCCTTCAGGTTTCGGTGATGCCTGTTATTTTCTGAAACAGCTCACTGCAAAGACTTTCGTGATTGGCTTCGTAATAGGCATCCAGCCTGGACAGCTGGTCTTCGGTTTCTGTGCGAAGCTCATTGATCCGGGCGTCTTTCTCGCGTGCCAGATCTTCACGGATCTTCTGGATCTCAGTGCCGGTTTCTTTTTCAAGTGCGGCATCGAATTCCCTGGTCTGTTTTTCTGCTTCTTCCGAGAGAGCCTTTTTTTGTCGCGCAGCGTCCTGCATGATGGCATTGGCTGTGGCTTCGATTTCCGAAAGCTTATTTAGGATTTGTTCCATAGTGCCCTCCTTGTTTGGTTATTGTTTATAATTGATTTTTATATGATACACCTTTTTTATGGTAAAAACAACTAAAATTTTGTTAATTTTTCTGCAAACTTTTGAGGGAAATGTGGGTAAAAAGATATTTTTTGGGGTTTTTGTGGGAAAAGAGGAAAACCGCAAAGGGGCCATAAAGCCATGGCCCCTCTGCACACCCCTCGGGCTTTTTTTTAAGGAGTTCTTGGTTGTGGTGACGGGAGGTTGTTGACTTGTGGTTGTATTCTGCGGTGTTGGGATGTGGGAGGTTGTGCCGATAGGGTGGTAAGGGGACGGCGAGGCGTTTTGCTGTTGCCTGGATTGAGGGTTGATAAATTTTTTTATTTTTTGCTTGCGATAGCAGGCAAATTGCATGTATAGTTGAGTATTGGGACGTCTTGTGAATGAGTATTTTTGGGAATGATGGTAAATGAGAAAGTTTATCATATTTATGAGAGCGTTCTGGTTTATGCGGTTGGTGAGAGGGTGGATAGATGTGTCTGACTGGGATTGCTGGCTGCGGAAAGTTATGATTTGAGTTGTATATTATAAGAAGATTAATTGGAGGTTGTTTATGAGATTGCGTAATATTCCCGGGGCGAAGGATGCTATTTTGGAGTGTGACTGGGTGATTGATGAGCCGGAGAGGTTTAAGGGGAAGTGGGAGAGTGTTTTTGGGGAGAAGAGACCGCTTTTTCTTGAGGTTGGCATGGGAAAAGGGCGTTTTCTGATGGATATGGCGCGCCTGCATCCTGAGAGGAATTTTGTTGGAATTGAGATGTATGACAGCGTGCTGCTCCGGGCACTGCAGAAGAGGGAGGAGCTTGAGGAAGCCGGGGAGAAGTTTTCAAATCTGGTGTTCATCCGTGTGGATGCAAGGCTTTTGCCGGAGATTTTTGAGAAGGATGAGGTTGACGGGATTTATCTGAATTTTTCCGATCCGTGGCCGAAGGCCCGTCATGCCAAGAGAAGACTGACTTCCAGGGAGTTTTTGAAGAGGTATGAGCAGGTCCTGAAAAAAGAGGGTACTGTGGAATTTAAGACGGATAACCGTGGATTGTTTGAATTTTCCCTGGAAGAGGTGAAGGAGTCTGACTGGAACCTGGAGGTTTGTACATTTGATCTGCATCATGATGAGGAACTGGTTAAGGGAAATGTGATGACAGAGTATGAGGAGAAGTTTTCTTCCATGGGTAATCCGATCTGCAAGATGGTGATCAGACAGAAATAGAGGCGATAAAATGCAGGAAGAGATTTTTGAAAAGTATCCGATTCCGAAGGCGTATTTTAAGCTGGCGCTTCCGGTTGTGTTCAGTATGGTGATTTCGCTGATCTATAATATGGTAGATACTTATTTTATTGCGGGAACCGGGAATACCGATCTGGTAGCCGGAGTGGCGCTGGGATCACCGGTTTTTACACTGATGATCGCGCTTGGAGATATTTTTGGCCTGGGCGGAAGTTCTTTTATTTCCAGGCTTTTCGGAGAAAAGAGATTTGCGGATGCGAAGCGGATCAGTGTATTCAGTTTTTACGGGGCCATTCTCTGTGGCGTGGTGGTTGCCGCTGTTCTGATGCTTTTGCGAAGCCCTATTCTTGGGTTACTGGGTGCAAGTGAGGCGACCTGGGAGTATGCTTCTCAGTATTATACCTGTATCGCATTGGGCGCTCCGTTTATCATCGTGGCGCTGACGCCGTCCAATCAGCTGCGGACAGAAGGTTTTGCGACGGCATCCATGATCGGTTCGGTGCTTGGTGCGGTTGTGAATATCATTCTGGATCCGGTGATGATCTTCGGATTCGGTTGGGGTGCGGCAGGTGCTGCCACAGCTACGGTGATCGGAAATGTGTGTACGGATATTTTCTTTGTATGGTTTCTTATTAAAAAGAGCAGAAATCTTTCTGTGAACCCCAAGGGGTTTCATATTTCCGGGGCGGAGATCGGAGCCGTTTTTGCAATTGGAATTCCGGCTTCTGTGACAAATCTGATGCAGAGTATCGGAATTGCCCTTACCAACCGTGCGCTGCTGGGATTTGGTGATGACAAAGTTGCGGCTATGGGTATCGTCATGAAGATCAATATGATCGCGGCGCTGGTGCTTGTTGGCTTTGCTTTTGGCGGGCAGCCGCTGATCGGGTACAATTATGGTGCGAAAAACCGCGAGAGACTGAAGGGAACGCTGAAATTTGCCTATCTGTTTGAGGGCGGGCTGGCTCTTGTCCTGATGGCTGTACTTGGATTTTTTGCCCCGCAGCTGGTGCGGATCTTTATGAGTGATCCTTCGGTTGTGGAAAACGGCGCACTGATGCTTCGCCTGCAGCTGGCGGGTATGGTGTTTATGGGAATTGTGCTGATCAGTACCTGTACTTTCCAGTCAGCAGGACAGGCAGTGGGAGCGTTTCTCCTGTCCGTCAGCAGACAGGGTGTGATCTTTGCCATTGTGCTGAATGTGGCGCTTCGGGTTGCCGGATATCAGGGGGTGCTTGCGTCTCAGGTGGTTTCCGATCTGTTGACTGCACTGCTTGCAGTGGTGTTGGTTGTCCGATGGTGGAAGTCTGTGGAGTTTTAACCAAATCAAGTAAGTCCCCTGCGGGGTTGCGACATTTATTGTGAATAAGATTTTTTTCAGGCTGATCGGGAAACTGATCGGCCTGTTTTCATATAATAAATAAGGAAAAGAGGAACGTAAAGTGGTATGTAAATGTTTGGTTTGTTCAGGTGCAGGCTCATGATCTTACCAGGAATCTGCCGAATATGGGAAAGGGGAGAAAGAAAACTTGAAAAAAAGAAAATCCGGTTCATTCCGACGAAATCTCAACAGTGTAAACCGCAGCATCAACAATCAGGCAGCCCAGATCAGAAATTCGCTGTCAGAAATAGAAAAAACACTGAACAAAATTGCATCAAATGAAGATACAAAAAATAAAAAAGATAAAAATAAAAAAAAATAAAAAAAGGTGTTGACTTTCACCGAACCATAACGTATAATACAACATGTCTTGAGGAACGAAACAAACGAAAGACAAACAATTAAATATGCGTTTTTAGCTCAGTTGGTAGAGCACCTGACTCTTAATCAGGGTGTCCAGGGTTCGAACCCCTGAAGACGCACTAAAAGCACTGTTTTTGCAGACATGGGAGCTGCGGGGACGGTGTTTTTTTGTGCTTAAAATCAGTGTTTATGCGTGTTACGGAATTTTTGAGGTTTTGTCTGGACGGAGTGAAATGAAACGAAATCGGGGTAAAATCGGGAAACAGTAAAATGCCGATCATCAGATGTGATCAGAGTGTCCGATTTAGACACCATGATTATAGGTATAGATCCTTTTGAATAAAGAAAGGATGGTATACGATGGGAGTTTGTAAGAAGATAAAAAGGAAGGATGATCAGGAGCGGAATGTATGGGAGAATATCTCAGAAAAAAAGGAGGGCCGGGTCTTGGAACGGACCCGGCAGAGTATGAAAAGAAAAATAAGTAATGATCTATAAGATGAAAAAGCTTTGTGCTTTATTTGCTTAATAATATACCGTCAAAATGTGATGGAACTGTGAGAAGCATTTTAAAAATCTGTGATTAAAATCTAAATATCTCATAAAGTCTTATAAAATCCTGCGAAACTTCTCGACTGTTTGTTCAGACTAATCTGCAAGCGGATGTGAAAAAGGCCATAAGGATGGAAAATTCTGGAATTTACTCAAAAATACTAAAAATTAAGAGGACTTTTGCAAGGCGATACGGTATAATAAACCATAGCATAAAAATCTGAAGCGGAAATGAAAGGTGACGGATGGGAATGCCTGTCTGTATTCAATTCTGAGACCTTCAGATAAAAAGGGAGGAAATAGCTATGGAGAGAGTGTTTGAGGCGATCAACGGAGTGTTCAGCTTTATCGGTCCACTGTCTGATTTTCTGTGGGATTTTCCTACAAATTTTGACTGGTACAGCAGCATTCCCATTCTGGGAAACATATCCTTTGCGATCATACTGCTTCTTGGATCCGGAATTTTTTTCAGTTTCAGGATTGGGTTCATGCAGGTGACCTATTTTAAAAAAGGAATCCGGACTATGACCGAGAAACGTGTCGTTGAAACAGGAATTTCACCGCTGGCATCGTTTTTCTTAAGTTCGGCCATGCGTGTAGGACCGGGAAATATTCTGGGTGTAACAGGTGCTATTGCAGTGGGCGGCCCGGGAGCTTTGTTCTGGATGTGGATTTCCGCATTTTTCGGAATGGCAGTGGCATATATGGAAGGTGTCCTTGCCCAGATTTTTAAAGAAAAAAAAGACGACGAATTTGTAGGAGGTCTTCCTTTCTATGGAAGAAAACTTCTGGGAAACAAAGTTTGGATCGGAGTTTTTCTTTCCGTATTGTATATTCTGTACGCCCTTTGCTGTCTGCCTGCACAGGGATTTAATGTTGTTTCCTCAGTGGGACGTATGGCAGAGATTGTAACCGGAACAACCATCGCAAGCGGATCTGCCTTCTATTATATAGTAGGAGCACTGATCGTAGTTCTCACAGCAGCCATCGCATTTGGCGGAATCAAAAAAGTTTCCAAATGGACAGATATGATGGTGCCGGTGATGGCGGTGCTCTATATGGTAGTAGTATTACTTCTTATAATATTAAACTTTACCCGCATTCCATATTTCTTCGGAAGCGTTTTTGCAGGAGCATTTAAGCCGGACGCATTCTTTGGCGGTGTTTTTGGAACGGTTCTTGCACAGGGTGTAAAACGAGGCCTGATGTCCAATGAGGCAGGTCAGGGAACTATTACAATGTCAGCGGCGGCAGCAGATGCAAAACACCCATGTGAGCAGGGTGTGATCGCCTCCCTGGGAGTTTTTCTGGATACCATTGTGATCTGCACACTTACCGGATTTGTGGTAGTTATGGCTCATTGCTGGACCGGTGCGGATGCGGAAAACTGGCAGGCTCTTGATAAACTTCCGAAATATACGGAATCTATCGCTGTGCTGACTCCGGGAACTGCAATGAACGGAATCGTTACATTTCTTGTGACATTGTGTTTCTGTCTCTTTGCGTTTACCTGCCTTCTGGGAATGATCAGTTTTTCGGAAATCGCGGCAAATCGTATCCGCAAGGATAAGATCTGCATCAATATTGTACGTTGTATCGGCCTTTTTGTTGCCGCATTTGGAATCCTCTGCAATATTGCAGGACTGGAACTTGGAAATCTCTGGGCGTTTTCTGACCTTGGAAATATTCTGATCGTATTTTTCAACGTACCGATCGTTTATGTCGGTGCGAAATATGTTTTCCGGGCGACCAGACATTATAAGAAGAATGACGGTACTCCGTTTACATCGGAGGTAATTGGAAGAAATGACTGTGTCTACTGGGATGAGCGGGCGAAAAAACAGTGAAATTTTTTTGCAGAAAATAAAAATTCCGGCGTGAGATAAAATTAGCATTGTAAAAGTGCATACACTCATTTATAATGAGTAACAGATTCTAAAGATGTTATAAACAACAGGAGGAAAGCCTTGAAAAGAGAATTAGTTATTGTCATTGATTTTGGCGGTCAGTACAATCAGCTGGTTGCAAGACGTGTCAGAGAATGCAATGTATATTGCGAAATCTATTCTTACAAGACAGATCTTGAGAAGATTAAAGCGATGAATCCGAAGGGAATCATCCTTACCGGCGGACCAAACAGCTGCTATGAGGCAGATTCACCGACTTACCAGAAAGAATTATTCGAGCTTGGTATTCCGGTACTTGGACTTTGCTACGGAGCACAGCTCATGATGCATGTCCTTGGCGGAAAAGTTGAGAAAGCAGATGTCAGCGAGTACGGCAAGACAGAGCTTCTCATTGATAAAAAAGATTCCAAGATCTTCAAAAATGTATCCGACAAAACAATCTGCTGGATGAGCCATACAGATTACATTTCTCAGGCTGCACCGGGATTCGAGATCGCTGCACACACTGCAGACTGTCCGGTAGCAACTGCACAGAATGAGGAGAAGAAACTGTACGCGATCCAGTTCCATCCGGAAGTACTGCACACAGTTGAAGGAAAGACCATGCTGTCCAACTTCGTACTTGGTGTCTGTGAATGCGCCGGAGACTGGAAAATGGATGCCTTTGTTGAGCACACGATCAAAGAGATCCGTGAGAAAGTCGGCGATGGAAAAGTTCTTCTTGCTCTGTCCGGTGGTGTAGATTCCTCTGTAGCAGCAGGACTTCTTTCCAGAGCGATCGGCAAGCAGCTTACCTGTGTATTCGTAGATCATGGCCTTCTCCGTAAAGATGAGGGTGATGAGGTTGAAGGCGTATTCGGACCGAACGGTCAGTTTGACCTGAACTTTATCCGTGTAAACGCACAGCAGAGATATTACGACAAGCTTGCAGGTGTTACAGAGCCTGAGGCGAAACGTAAGATTATCGGTGAGGAATTTATCCGCATCTTCGAGGAAGAAGCCAAGAAGATCGGCGCCGTAGATTTCCTTGCACAGGGAACTATTTATCCGGACGTTGTAGAGAGCGGTCTCGGTGGAGAATCCGCAGTGATCAAATCTCACCACAATGTAGGAGGACTTCCGGATTTCGTTGATTTCAAAGAAATCATCGAGCCACTCCGTGACCTCTTTAAAGATGAGGTTCGTAAA
>OIZE01000429.1_pt1 | contig 34867 bp, 42 predicted proteins | sample 1588421 | NCBI WGS metagenome assembly OIZE01 (sample SAMN03283251) | human gut metagenome | biome: human-associated habitat; material: feces | host: Homo sapiens | place: USA | collected 2013 | reverse complement strand
CTGAATACTACTTCGTGTTCCCAGAAGCTCGGTCATTTATGGCCGAGTAGTTCACGTGCTGCAAATGACTCTCAAGCGAAGAGGTCGATGATGGTTGCCAAACGCTTATGAGAAAAACGCAGTACTGGATGGAGGCTCGGCTTGTGTCAATCATGGTCTTTGTTGCAATCGTGATTTTCTTTGATATCCGGTTTAAGGCGTGCGGCAATCAGTGCAAATATTGACAAAAACTAGTTTTTGGTATATAATATATATCGCAAATCGGATTCTTTTCGATCCGTTATTTTCGTGCTTGTTCCGAAAAGACCTCGATAGGATCCTGAAGAAAGAATCTGTTGCTCAGCTCAAGACTGAGCTCTGTGAAGACGACGTTGCGGAAATGCGACGATTGCAAAATCAATATCTTAGAAAAGAAGGGTTGGTGTTTATCATCGAATTACGATTAAAAGAATTAAGGCTTAAAAATCTTTACACCATTAAAGAAATCGCAGGCGTATTGGGATGTACGGCGTCTCTCGTGAGCCGATACGAAAACGGTTCGCGCATGCCAAGGGCCGATTACCTTGTAAAACTTGCGGATTTTTACGATGTTTCAGTGGATTATCTTTTAGGGCTTACCGAAGACAAAGAACGCCATTGATTAAAAGCAAAAATTGCTCTGAGCGGAGCAGTTGAAACGTTGCGTCTTGCACGATTTGGATGAAAGCGCGCGGAAAGGATTGTCAGAAATGTCAAAGCAAGAATGGCGAACGATTGAAGAATATGAAGGAATTTATGAAATCTCAAATGACGGTCGAATAAGAAGCATCAGAAGACTGGTCAACGGTGTTCCTCGAGGCGGTAAAGAGTTAAAGGTTTCCAAAATGAAAAGCGGAATATATTGCATCAGGCTCAAAGGACTTGACGGAAAATTGCATTTTGAACTGATTACGCGATTGGTTGCAAAAGCGTTCATAAAAAATCGTTATCCGGATAAGGCTAAGTTTGTCACATACATCGACGATTCGCTTTCAGTTGAAGAAGGACTCAACAGTGCGGACAACCTCGCATGGGTATCGTTCAGGGCAAGATCGATTGAAAAGAGCAAGGTCCCGATATCAGCATTCGACCCAAAAGAAGGCATTCAGGAAAAGTTTGCAAACGTTGAAGACGCCAAAGAGAAATTGAAGCTTCCGGCCGTCAGAGACATCTGCGAGTGCCTTGCTCATCGGCGAGATGAAGCATACGGATATTCATGGACTTTTTTGAAAAAAGGACCAAAGGATGTTTACGTTTTTTCAGAATTAAAAAAGGTTTGACTTTCAGCGAGCATGGATATGCCAAAACCTTAGAACAAAATTTTTTTATTGCGACAGTCTCTTTTTTCTGGTCAGAACTGGCAACATAATTTGTCGTAGGGGCGCTTTTTTGAACGTAATGCTAAATTCAGAGCGGGGCGTCAATTTGCTTCTCGTCCTGCTTCTCCGTTTGTTTCGTGCAAAAGGACTCGTTCCCGAAAAAATGAAGGGAACGGGTTATTTTTTTCTGCGATCAAAAAAGGAACGAAGGCACTGTTGGTTGGTTTGAACGTCATCGCCGAGAATAATCAGCGACTTGATTCAGGGTGATTTACGCAAAAGATAAAGACTAATTTTTTTACAGATTTGTGTAAACTTGACAAAAAAGCCACAAAGTTGTATAATGAAATCATAAAAATCAAAAAGGCGATGATAAAATGCTGCCAAAAGAATACTTTGAGGACCCGCTTACCGAAGGCGTGGCATTCGGAGCATTCGAACACGTGTTGGACAACAGGTTCACGTTGCTCAAGCTCCCCGTTGGCTACGGCAAGACGATTATTGCGATGCAGGTTGCTAATCGGTTGGCAAGACACGGAAAAATTCAAATCATGATAATCGCTCCGAAAGCGAAAAGACTCGACAAGTCGTTCAACGAGGCGATTGAGAGCTGTGAAAAGTACTATGGACTCGAAATGAAAATCGTCAAGATAAACAATCAGGAAATCGGCACTTTTGCGGGACTGAACGTCATGAAGACGAGAAAACCCGAATTGTGGAAAGAATTCATCGAAGAGCTGAAAAAAGAGAACACGCTTCTGATCCTTGACGAAACGCATATGCAGTTGAGGGATACGACCAAGACGGCAAATCAGAATTTCAGAGGCATTTTCAGAACGCTTGCGGAAGAAAGCGACAAGGAGCTGAAAATTTTGGGACTGACGGCAACTCCGTTCGACATGAGCATTTTGGATACCGTCGGGTATCTGGTTCTGAACGGAGATTATACCAGCCGAAACGACTTTTACAAACGCGAAATCGTCGATTATGAAAAATATCTTCAGCGAGGACTCGATATGACTGATATTAATCGCAAAATTGTCGATCAGGAGTTTAGAATTCATTTCGAAAGTTTCGTTGACAAAGCACGTGTTTTGGAAAAAATCAGCAAGATTATTTATGCTCCCGATGCTCCGAAGAATTTTCACATTCCTGAAAACGAGTTTGAGGACGTGAAAGTACGTTTGAGTGATGAAGGACTTGAAAAGCTTGCTCACATCGAAAAACTGGACAGGCAAAAAGCGTATTCGGACAACACGACGAAATGCGTCGATTATGCGAGAGTGCTTACTGCGGATAAAAACGTGCTTGAAAAAGTGATCGAGCTGTGCCGTTCTCCGAAAACGGAGCAGCCGCTTATTTTCTATAATTTTGATGTGACTTTGCAGGGATTGAAGGATGAATTTGACAAATTAAACATGAAATATTTTGAAATCAACGGGCATTCGTCGAGTTATTTTGAAGAAAACGACGGAAAAAGTCCCGTATTCATCCAGTATTTGAGCGGAGCAGTCGCATTTGAGTCAAAAACGAGCAATGCATCGATTTATCTGGATTTGCCTGTTTCAGACATCAACTATCAACAGTCTTTGGGGCGCAATACGAGGCGAGGCCAGAACGTTGATACGGTCACGAACTACATAATCAGACCCGAAAAGGAGTCTGGAACGACGAACGTTTTGGTGCCATATGCCAAAAGGCAGTACGATCGCATCATATCAAAGAACAAATGGAACAAGGTTTTTGAGGAGATTTTCGTAACGCGTTGGGGAAAATATGACGAAAGAATTTTTGAGAAGGGAAGAACAAAATGAAAGAATACAATATTACGTTCGATGAAGGCGGAAAAAATGAACGCACGATGACGTTCAGATACGTTCCAAGCAAACAGCAGGTGCAGAACATGAGCGGAAATTTTGCTTATGAAATGACGGCAAAAGAGAACTTTAAAGTAAGAATTTCAGAAGTTCAAGCCGACAATCGCCCGAATGGCGAAGGAGAGTCGGAAAGATACGTGTACGACGTGAAAACAGGACAAGCAACGAAAGCATGATAAATCAGATTCTCACTGCAATTTGGCGCAGTGAGAATTTTTTTGCGCGAATTGCTGCAAGGTGTCTTCATGCGAATAAAATAAAATTTAAGAAAATACGGCCTCAGTATTTTGAAGAGAGCATACATCCAGGAAAGAAATAACAAGCGAAAGAGCGATGAGGTGTACGTGGCATTTGATCGTGACAAGATGAGTGATAATGAAGTTGCTAAGTGCGTGAACTATGCTGAAAAAATTTGATACAAGCTCCTTTTTTCGTCGATTAGTTTTGAGGTATGGATTCTGCTGCATTTTGAGGAGGTCAACAGGCAGTACACAAATGAGCAGCTAAAAAGAAAACTCTCGGGAAAAGACTATTTTAATACGAACTACAACAAATTCAAGGGAAATAATTATGATGATTTTCTTTATGATCGAGTGGCGGATGCGAAGAATAACGGGGATAAATTGTTGAAGTCAAACAATGATATCATAAAAGATAATCCGTATATGAATATTAGCAGGGAAATCGGGAAGATATTTCGAACTGAAGTATTTTAAATATAATCCTATTGACGCCGCTCGTTTTGATTCGAACGAGCGGTTTTTTTAACGTTAATCGAACGTGCATTCGTAATATTTGTGTGATATAATTATTGAAAATCATATCTTGAAAGAATTTAAAACAGGCAGCCTGATTTTGGTGGAAAAATCCGCTTAAGTGGGGGGATTTTGATGAACAGGGATGATTTTGAAAAGTTTGTCATCCAAAACGACGATGCAAGTTTTGATTATCCATGGAAGAAATCGCCTAAAAACGAGGTCTTCAGGCATAAAGACAGCAAAAAATGGTTTGCGTTGGTGATGAACGTTCAAAAAAAGGGTTAAGGTCAGACGAAGACGGGATGGTTGATGTTGTCAATTTCAAATGTGACAAGAAAACCGATCAACAGGAAATCTTCGAGGAAGTCATCGGCTTGCTTCATTCCTTTTCAATGCGTATGTATTCTGGCAGACGCAAGAAGATTAAGGAGGCTCTAAGTAATAATGAGGAAAGCGAGGTGGAATTGCATGGCACAAAAAACGAAAAAGAATAAGCTGCTTCGTTATCAGCGTATTCATCAAAATCTGACTGAACAGCAGTATGACTACTTGACAGAACGTCATGTGATTCGCCCGACTCACCCGAAATACGCTGTTTTAGACCATTTTAGCCACCTGGCTAACAACGTCTACAATCAAGGTTTGTATCGGGCTAGGCAGGCTTTGTTTAAGGGTTCGTGGTTGTCTTATAACAAGTTAGACGCATCATTAAAGCAATCTAAGCGCCAAAAGGACAGCATGATTTATAGCTCAATGAATAACGTGCACTTGGTCCAACAACAACTCAAGTTGGTCGCTCGCAGCATGGATTCATGGAACAAGGCTCGGAAAGCTTACGCCAAGAATCCTAGCAAGTTCACGGGTCGGCCTAAATTGCCAAAGTATCGGACAAAGGGTGGTTTGAGCACTATTATCGTTGACAATCAGACTGTCAAGTTACGGCAGAATGGTTACGTTGAGATTCCTTGCATGGACAAGTTTAAGGTTAAATTAGCGCACCCGGAAACAACGTCGATTCAAGAGGTGCGAATTGTCCCACAGAACCGCCGTTTTATCGTTGAGGTGGTCTATAAAACTAACCAGATCACTCAATACAAGCCGGACAATGGGCGTTACCTAGGAATTGATCCGGGCGTTAATAACGCTTTTACTTTGGCAACCAACGTACCGGGAATTACGCCGGTAATCGTCAACGGCAAGCCAATTAAGTCAATTAACCAGTTCTACAACAAACAGCGAGCTCGACTGACCAGCTTGCATGACCGGCTAGGTCAAAATCGTTCCAGCCATCAGCTGGCTAGTCTTGACTTTTACCGAAACCAAAAGATGAGTCGTTTTGCTCATGAAGCAAGTAAGCGTATTGTTGATTTTGCGCTAAGCCATGAGCTAAACACGATTATCATTGGAAAAAACAAGGGGCAAAAACAGCGTTCCCGCATGAGTAAGCAGAATAATCAAAACTTCATTGGAATTCCACATCAAGTCATGATCAATTTGATTAAATATAAGGCGAACTTAGCAGGCATTGTAGTTATTCAGCATAGCGAATCCTATACTAGTCAAACATCTTTCTTAGATAAGGAAGAACCCATTCGAGAGAATGGGAACAAGGCCCGACAGCGCAAAGGCTTGTCGCCAATTAAACGTCGATTAAAGCGTGGCTTGTACAAAGCAAATACTGGTCAATTAATTAACGCCGATGTTAACGGTGCTTTACAAATCATCAAGAAAGTAGTCCCGAATGCTTTTGCGGATGGGATAGAGGGCATCGGATTGTGCCCAGTCAAATGGTCTTTGCGATTTTAGGGTAGACCATTTCCGAAAGATTCCGAAACAAATTCAACTGCCGAATTGACTGTAAAGTTGTCCCGGAGAAAGGCACTGCTTGGTGCTGGACGTTCGTCTTGGCGTGGATGGGTTGGTCAAATTAGGTTGAGAATAAGGGTTGCCTAAGCCGTGAGCTGGTATTGCTTCATATGGTATGATTTAATATCAACTCAGCAGGAATCTATTATCTGATCTGGCTTCAGGAAAGTAAAACGTTTTTGAAAAAGTGACAGGAAATTCAGGAAAAGGTGCGTCAGAGCACTGCATTTTTAGGGGGAATCAGAATGGAAAATGATTTTGGAACGCATCGTCCGCTTGAAGGCAAAATCAAGAAAGTCACGCTTTATTCGAGAAAGAAGAGAAGCACGATTTTTGAGCAGATTTTGGAATTGAATGATGAAAAGGCAACGATCGAAATCGTCAATCACAATCCGCCCGGCATGGGGGACGAGTATCTTTTTCCGAATCCTGCTTTTGACGGGGTCATGGGAGATTTGAAAGACGTTTACGAAACTTTTTTTGAAAAATCAGGTCGTGACGACTGGAAGCTCGTTTTCGTAAATGAAGCAGGAGAAGAGTTCGAAACGCACGGGGCACTGCAAAAAAGCGGACGACTCTCGTCCATCTCTGATATGATTCGCTCCATGTTCAAGCGAGATGATCTGCTGGTGTTTGACGGAAATCCCGACAAAGTCGCCAGAATCGAGCTTTTGTTCAACCGGTGCCTGAATTTTTCAGACGAAGAAATCGTCGATTCAAGCGAAAGAATCGTGATTGATCGCGCATCCGAGGCAATCGTCGTGCAAAGAAACACGTTTGATCGTTTAAAGGTGAGAAGCAACGTGCAGCTTGCTGGCATCGTATCTAATTTTCTGGATGATGTTTCAGTGAATGCTTTTTCAAGGGTTGAAGGCAATCCCGCTGACGTTTGCGAAAATCCTGCCGGAGAGCAAAATTATCTGATCAGACTCGAAACAAAATTCGGCAGAAAAAAAGAGGTCAAGGGCAGTTTTGACAAGCGCGGTCTGCCCGTCGATTGGCCGAAGTTTGCTGAAAAATTGAATTATCTGCTTTATTATTACGGAGTCGCCGGCGAAATTCTCAACCCGTTCAACTATGAGAAGGTGCTGCGCTGCAAGGACGAGCTGATTTTTTGCAACGTCTGTTTTGATGACAGCGGCTCGGCAATCATGTGCCTTGCAGATGAGGATCAATACGAATTCGGTGATTGCGTTTATGTCGAAGGAATTGATGAAATCGGACAGATCGAGTCCGTCGAATACCATAAAAAAGAAGATGCACCCGTATCCTTGCGGAAAATCAGGCATATTCTCGGCAAATGCGATGATTTTTGAGAAAGCATACCTTGTTACTTTAACTAACGTTTATGAATCATTAAATTTCAATTTCGGTAAAAGGCGAAATATGCCATAATAGTGTATAATTAGAATAGATATTTCGGATGGGGGTTTTCTGATGATTGAAGTTGCATGCAAACATGCGGGAGAGTATCCCGTTTTGGAACTTAATGACAGCAATTTGCGAGATGAATCGCTGCCGCTCGCGTTCTTTTACCATGGTTGGGAAGGCTGTAAAGAAAAAGTTTTGACGCAAGGCTATGAAATAGCCAAACGCGGTTTCAGAGTGGTCATTCCTGATGCTCAATACCACGGAGAACGCATGGTTGGTGGCCCTGCTAAAACGCATTTTCTGGAATTCTGGCAGATTATTGCTGATTCTGTTGCTGAATTTCCAAAGATTGTCGATTACTATGAAGAAACGACCGGGATCAAAGATGATTTTGTCGGTGTCAGCGGCCTTTCAATGGGAGGCATCACGACATGCGCATTAATGGCTTCTTACGATTGGATTTCTTCTGCGGTTTGCCTGATGGGCTCCCCGTGTCCTGTCGAATTTGCAAAAAAGCTGATTGCTTCGATGCCGGAGGTCAAAAACGTTCCGCAGCAATACGTTGATTCGCAGCTTCAGGCTTTACGCGCGATTGATTTGTCGCTTGCGCCTGAAAAGATTGCCGCACGCCCGTTCCATTTTTGGCACGGAACGGCCGATCAGATAGTACCGTATAAGCCGACAAAGGCTTTTTACGATCGAATCAAGGATGAAGATTACGCTCAAAAGACGACTTTTACGACAACTGAAAAGGCCGTGCACAAGGTCTCATATGAAACGACGGTTGAGATGGCTGAAAAATTTGCTGAATATTACGAAAACAGATAAGCGAGGTAGATCAAATGTCAGAACGTACGAATGAACAAATCAAGGAAGAAATTTTGGATCGATTGGAAATGGTGACCGACCCGGAGCTTGGCGTCGACATCGTAAACTTGGGTCTTGTCTATGCGATAGATCTTACTGAAGACGGAATATGCGTCGTTTCCATGACTTTGACTACGATGGGGTGTCCTTTGACCGATCTTTTAGCCGATCTTGTGACGAATGCTTTAGGAGACGTTGAAGAAATTAAAAAAGTCGATGTCAAGTTCATTTGGGAACCGGCCTGGACAACGGACCGCATGACGAGTTATGCCAAAATGGCATTGGGCATCCACTAACGGAAGGATTGGCAGATTTTGTTTAAAAAGCGCATCTACGTATTTTTCTATATCTTTTTAGTCGCATTTTTTTCGGTTTATCTGTGTTTTAAGATTCAGGAACGAGACATGATCATTCAGCTTAATAATCATAATCTTTCACCGAACACGTATCGCGTGACGCTGAAGCAGAACGTGACCTTGTATGATCTTAACCAGAAAATCGAAAAAACTGATTTGTTGAACAACGTTCAGGTTCATTACCAGGATTGTGAAAACAAAAACGTGACCTATTTTTACGGCAAGGGCAGCTTCACCGCTCCACCGATGCTTTCAGGGCACTTTTTTTCGGACAGCGACTTTGAATCAAACGTAGCGACGGTGGTTGTAGGTAAAAATTGGCAAAACAAGCTGTATCGTCCAAAAGACCAGGCTTATTTGAAGTGGAACGATAAATATGTTTCCGTAATCGGCATTATGGGCGACAACTATAATTCTGAGCTCGATAACCAGGTGTTCATTTCTCTTTCGACTGCTCAGCTTCAAGATGCATATTCGAATAATTATCGCATCCTGCTCGACAGCTCGCAAGACTTGAAACCAAGCGAGATCAAGACGGCTCTTGATGCCAATTCAGTCAAGCGTCAGGTCGCAAATCACTTTATCGTCTCTGATGAGTCGTGGATTGCTTCGCACTGGGCACAAGCCTTAGGGATTGTTTTGGTCATCGTTTTGATGATCGGCGAAATCGTCTTTTGGATTATTTCTTCCAAGCGAAACTACGATGAAACGATGTTTTTAAAGTTTGACGTTCCTCGTTTTATTTTTGCCGAATGGAGAGCATTCAGCGTCTGCATTGCGCTCGGATTGATTTTAGGCGGTCTTGCCGGAACGCTCTTCTACAATCTTAATTCTTATGTTTTGGTGCTTTGCTTCCTGGGCGGACTCTTTGTTTGCTCAAGCGGCCTGTTTTACTGGATGTTGAAGCGCCAGATGAAAAAAGACTAGAAGAGGTTGTTGATCATGAATCTACCTGATGAGTTTATTGAAAAATACACGAAACTGCTTGGAGATGAGGCCGAATCCTTTTTTGAAAGTTTTGACACCGAACCTCAAAAGGGCTTTCGATTGAATCCGCTGAAATCAAATTATCAAAACGTTGCTTTGAATCTGGAACACCCGGTTGATTATTCTGCAGTCGGGTATGTCGGCTCCGTCAGCGGCAACTCGCTTGAGCATCAGACCGGATATGTCTACAGTCAGGACTTGAGCGCAATGTACGTCGGTGAAGTCTGCGGTCCAAGACCGGGCGAAAAAATTCTTGACTTGTGTGCGGCGCCGGGCGGAAAATCCAGTCACCTGGCATCCTTGATGAACAATGAAGGCTTGTTGGTTTCAAACGAAATCAACAGGAAACGTGCGCTGATTTTAGCTGAAAACATGGAGCGAATCGGGGCAAGAAACGTTATCGTCACCAACGAAGATCCGACCGGACTTTTAAAAACGTTCGAGCAGTTTTTCGATAAAATCGTTGTCGATGCGCCATGCTCAGGCGAAGGGATGTTCAGAAAGGACCATGCTGCGACAAAATACTGGCATAAGGACTATCCAAATGAATGCGCCGCAAGGCAAAAGCTGATTTTGGCCGATGCCATGAAGATGCTGAAACAAGGCGGCACGCTTGTTTACTCGACTTGTACGTTTGCGCCGGAAGAAGATGAGCAGATCATAACGTGGCTTTTGAACGAATACCCGTATCTGGAACTTGTTCCGATTAAAAAGTACGCCGGCATGGATGAGGGACGCCCTGCATTTTCTGACGGAAATGAGGAGCTCAGAGGCTGCGTAAGGCTGATGATGCACCATTTTAAGGGTGAAGGGCATTTTATTGCCAAACTGAAGGATATGCGTCCTGTGGGTGAAAACGTTTCTAAAAAGAAGAAGGGCAAGAAAAAACATGGCAAAAAGGCTGCCATGAGTTCGGAACAAGTCGAGCTTTGGCAAAACTTTGCCAAAGAATTCGAACTGGAAGGATTTTCGCTAAGCAATCTGAAGGTCTTGGGCGATCATCTGTATCTTTATCAAGAATCCTGGCCCGACATTTCGCGTTTGAAATTCATTCGACCGGGATTTTTGCTGGGAATGTTCAAGAAAAAGCGCTTTGAGCCTTCTTATGGACTTGCGCTTGCGCTTGATCCGGCAAAATGTCAGCGAAAACTGGCCGTTGAAAAAGAGGATTGGCAAAAATACGTTGCCGGAAACGTTATTTCGTTAAAAAAACGACCTGCGCAAGGAAACGGCTGGTATTTGCTCGAATGCGAAGAAAAGGCCTTTGCATTCGGCAAAGTCGTTGATCTGACGGTCAAGAATTTCTTTCCGAAGGGTCTTCGGATATTTGGATGATAAAAAAGGCACGCTTTAGATGCTTTCACTAAAGGATTATTAATCCTGTAAAAATTCGGCATAACTTACAGTATTGGAGGTTATGCCGTTTTTGTTTATTCTGTGGGAATATCAACCCTGCATGAACTTGGGGATTGTGGAGTAATCAAACTCCATGTCTGATTTTTGATTTTTCTTATCCATACATCTGTATGACCTCCTTTCTTGAGGACTTTTTTCTGTCCTTCTATCTGTTAGCCTTGGGGGGAGATAAAAAAGGACGCTTTTTTGAAAAAAGATAAAAAATATCCCAAGGCCAGATGAGATAGTTTTGGGGAAAAAATTCATAAATAAATATATGATATAATAACGCTATATTGTTGAAACATTTGAGAAAAGGAGATGCAACATGGGATTTCCTGAAGAAATTAAAAGAATCAGACAACGATGTTTTCTGACACAGCAAGATTTTGCCAAAGAAGTACAGGTGGCATTTTCTACTGTGAATAGATGGGAAGGCGGTAAAGCAAAGCCTAACCTTAACGCAATGAAAAATATAAAAGAGTTCTGCCTTAAACATGATGTTGATTATACAGGTGTTGAAGAAGCATGGCTTGATTTTAAAGTGGAAGGAAAAAGATAATGGCTATCGATAATAAGAAGGAACAGGAACGTGATGAACTTCATAGAGCTATATGGGCAATCGCAGATGAACTGCGTGGTGCTGTAGATGGTTGGGACTTTAAGAACTATGTACTTGGCACTATGTTTTACAGATATATTTCTGAAAATATTACTAACTACATCAATGAAGGTGAAATTGAAGCAGGTAATACTGATTTTGATTTTGCGCAGATGTCTGATGACGATGCCGAGGAAGCAAGAGAAGGTCTTGTTCAGGAAAAAGGCTTCTTTATCCTTCCTTCTGAACTTTTCTGCAATGTAAGATCAAAAGCTAAGGATGATGAAAACCTTAATGAAACACTTGAAACAGTGTTCCGTCACATTGAAGAGTCTGCTAAAGGCAGTGAATCTGAATCTGACTTTGCAGGACTTTTTGATGACTTCGATGTCAACAGCAACAAACTTGGTTCAACTGTTGCAAAGAGAAACGAAAAGCTTTGTAAACTTCTTGATGGTGTGGCTGACATGAATCTTGGTGATGTTAAAAATCACGATATTGATGCATTCGGTGATGCCTATGAATACCTTATGACTATGTACGCAAGTAACGCAGGAAAATCTGGTGGTGAGTTCTTCACTCCTGCTGATGTATCAGAACTTCTTACAAGACTTGGTACAGTTGGCAAAACTGAAATCAACAAAGTTTATGACCCAGCCTGTGGCTCTGGTTCGCTCCTTTTGAAAGCTGAAAAGGTGCTTGGCAAAGATAAGATACGAAATGGTTTCTACGGACAGGAAATCAATATCACAACCTACAACCTTTGCCGTATCAATATGTTCTTACACGATATCGATTTTGATAAATTCAATATTGCGTGTGAAGATACACTTATCGCACCTGCACATTGGGATGATGAGCCATTTGAACTAATCGTTTCAAATCCTCCATATTCGATAAAATGGGCAGGTAATGACAATCCATTGCTTATAAATGATCCTCGTTTTGCACCTGCAGGTGTTCTTGCACCAAAGAGCAAAGCTGACCTTGCATTTGTTATGCATAGTCTTTCTTGGCTTGCATCGAACGGAACTGCTGCAATCGTATGCTTCCCTGGTGTTATGTACCGTGGCGGTGCTGAAAAGAAAATCAGAAAGTATCTGATTGACAATAACTTTGTTGACTGTGTAATTCAGTTGCCTTCTAACCTTTTCTTCGGTACTTCCATTGCAACTTGTATCATGGTACTTAAGAAAAACAAATCAGATAATAGAACGTTATTTATTGATGCAACTAATGAATTTGTTAAGGCAACAAATAACAATCATATGACGCAAGAAAATATGGATAAGATTGTGGAATGCTTTGCAAATAGAACAGAAACAAAGTATTTTTCACACCTTGCAACCTATGATGAAGTTGAAGAAAATGATTATAATCTTTCTGTATCTACTTATGTTGAAGCAGAAGATACAAGAGAAAAGATTGATATTGTCAAACTTAATGCCGAAATTAAAGAAATTGTTGCTCGTGAACAGGTTCTGCGAGATGAGATTGACAAAATCATTGCAGAAATCGAGGTGCAGTAAATGAGTAAATTAGATGAATTGATTCGAGAACTTTGCCCAAATGGGGTGGAATATAAAAGGATCGGAGAACTCGCAGAATACGAACAACCGACAAAATATATTGTCAAAAGTACAGATTATAGTGACAATTTTGAAATTCCAGTTTTAACTGCAGGTCAAACATTTATTTTGGGATATACCAATGAAACCGAGGGTATATATACAGCCTCAAAAGAAAATCCGGTTATAATATTTGATGATTTTACAGGCGCATTCAAATGGGTTGATTTTCCATTTAAGGTTAAATCGTCTGCAATGAAAATATTAACTGCCAAAACTGATATAACTTCATTAAGATACATATTCCATTTAATGGGTTATTTGAATTTTTCGTCAGATGAACACAAACGATTATGGATTAGAACATATTCGGAATTTTTAGTTCCTGTACCTCCTCTTGAGGTGCAACGTGAAATTGTCCGTATTCTGGACAATTTCACGGAGCTTACAGCGGAGCTTACAGCGGAGCTTACAGCTCGTAAGAAACAGTATGAATATTATAGAGATGAATTATTGACCTTTGATATTTCTATTCCAAAGGTTCGTTTGGGTGATATATGCTCTGTAATAACAAAGGGGACTACTCCAAAGAGTTACACCAAATCAGGTGTATCATTTGTTAAAACCGAATCCTTTGATGGAACAAGAATTGTGCCAGAAAAGTTATCCTATGTAGATGAAGAAACACACACGACATTTTTGAAAAGGTCAATTTTGCAAGAAAACGATATTCTTATTACTATTGCAGGAGCAACTATAGGAAAGTGTGCAATGGTTCCCAAGGAAATTTTGCCCGCAAACACCAATCAAGCACTTGCAATAATCAGACTTTCGGAGGGCAATTCTCCGAAATATGTGATGTACCTTCTGCAATCAGATTTAATGAAGCGTTATATGCAAAAAAACATCAAAGGTTCAGCACAGCCGAACTTGAATCTACAACAGCTTAACGATTTTGTTATTCCTTTACCCTCACTGAATGTTCAAAATCGTTTAGTTAATGTTCTTGATAACTTTGATGCAATCTGTTCTGACCTTAACATCGGTCTTCCTGCTGAAATTGAAGCAAGGCAAAAACAATATGAATTTTATCGTGACGCCCTCTTGACATACGCCGCAACCGGGAAGATAATCTTGACAGACAGACAGACAGACAGACAGACAGACAGACAAGTATAATGCGCTGATTCGTCTTTGTCAATATGTTTTTGGATTTGTGATGCTTCCATTGAGTGAAATATGCAACTCTATCTCGTCAGGCAAGGCAAAAACAAAAGATGATATTGGAAAATATCCTGTATATGGTTCCACTGGTATTATAGCCAGAACGGACAAGGCGGTTTACAACAAGATGAATATTCTTGTTGCCCGTGTCGGAGCAAATGCTGGATATACCCATTTGGCACAAGGCGGTTATGATGTGTCCGATAACACACTTATCGTTGATGTAAAGAGCGAATATAGCTTGAAATACATCTATTATCAGCTTGTCAATATCGGATTGAACCGATATGCGAAAGGTGGCGGACAGCCCCTTGTGACAGCTGGACAGATAAAAGAGGTTGTTCTCCCTGTTCCTATGAAACAAGAACAAGAACGAATTGTTTCTATTCTCGACAGGTTTGATTCCTTATGCAACAGCATTTCTGAAGGATTGCCCGGTGAAATAGAAGCAAGAAATAAACAATATGAATTTTACAGAGATAAACTGCTTTCTTTCAAACAGTTATAATCTCAAAAGGAGGTGTCTTGTATGCCATATTTCAATATCGTGGCAGCTACAAGTGAAAATACAGTTGTTACAGAATATGAGCCTGTGAAGGCACGTTCTAGCAACTATCAGTCAGAAGCTGAACTTGAAAAGGAATTTATTCGTATGCTTACTGAACAGGGATACGAATATCTTCAGATACACACAGAAAAAGACCTGATTGCAAATCTTCGCACTCAGCTTGAAAGGTTGAATGCTTATCAGTTTTCTGCGTCTGAATGGGATAGATTCTTTAAGGATTCTATTGCCAACCAGAATGAAGGAATTGTTGAAAAAACACGCAAAATCCAGGAGGATAATGTTCAGGTCTTAAAACGAGATGACGGAAGTACAAAGAATATTACCCTTATTGATAAGAAGAATATTCACAATAACTATTTGCAGGTTATCAATCAGTATGTCATTGGTAAGTCAGACGGGGCAAAGCATGACAATAGATATGATGTCACAATCCTTGTAAATGGTTTCCCTCTTGTTCATGTTGAATTGAAACGTAGAGGTGTTGCTATCCGTGAGGCTTTCAATCAGATTAACCGATATCAACGAGATTCATTTTGGGCAGGAAGTGGTCTGTTTGAATATACTCAGATTTTCGTTATCTCAAACGGAACTAATACCAAGTATTATTCAAATTCCACTCGCTTCAATGCCATTAGGGATGTTAATGCTGCACAGGGTACAAAGAAAGGTAAAACAAGCAACAGCTTTGAATTCACATCATTCTGGGCAGATGCAAACAATCGTGTTATCCCGGATTTGATTGACTTTACTAGAACGTTCTTTGCAAAGCATACGATTCTTAATATCATTACCAAGTATTGCATTTTCACTTCCGAAAATATGCTTATGGTAATGCGACCATATCAGATTACTGCAACCGAGCGTATTCTGAATCGTATTGAGATTGCTAATAACTATAAAAAATATGGTGATGTTGCCGGAGGTGGATACATCTGGCATACAACAGGTTCAGGTAAGACTCTTACATCATTCAAAACTGCAAGACTAGCTTCATTGCTCCCTTACATTGATAAGGTACTCTTTGTAGTTGACCGTAAGGATTTGGACTACCAGACAATGAAAGAATATGATCGTTTTGAAAAAGGTGCAGCTAACAGCAATACTTCTACTGCTGTTCTTAAAAAGCAGTTGGAGGACAGCAACGCTCACATCATCATTACAACTATTCAAAAGCTTGCAACATTCATTAAGAAGAATAAAGATCACGAAGTTTACAACAAGCACGTAGTAATTATTTTTGACGAATGTCATAGAAGTCAGTTCGGTGATATGCACGCAGCTATTGTAAAAAGCTTTAAGAAATATCATTTATTCGGTTTCACAGGAACACCAATTTTTCCTGCAAATACTGGAAGTATCCGTAAGCCACAGTTCTTCACAACAGAGCAGACCTTTGGTGACCAGTTACACACTTATACTATTGTTGATGCCATCAACGATAAAAACGTTCTCCCGTTCAGAGTTGACTATATTAAGACAATGGATATGGGTGAAGATATCGATGATGAACAGGTGTGGGATATTGCTCGTGAAAAGGCTATGATGGCACCTGAACGTATCAAGCTTGTGACTGAATACATACTTAACAACTTTGACAGAAAAACCTATCGTGGTGATAAAACGTATATCTACAACACCCTTACCAATATTTCTGAAGTTGCATCTGGCAAGAAAGGTGCTGTAGAAGAAATCAAACAGAAACAACGTGTAAGTGGATTTAACTCTATCTTCGCCGTTGCATCTGTTCCAATGGCAAAATTATATTATCAGGAATTCAAAAAGCAGATGGAGGCAGACCCTACGAAGAAACTTCGTATCGCAACCATTTATAGCTATGGTGCTAATGAAGCAGAACATGATGAAGATACAAGCGGTATTCTTGATGAGGAAAATTCAGAAGATACATCAGCACTTGACCAGTCATCAAGAGATTTTCTTGATATGGCCATCAAAGATTATAACGAAATGTTCCATACGAACTACTCAACAGACAGCGACAAGTTTCAGAACTATTATAAGGATGTTTCTCTTCGCATGAAGAACAAGGAACTTGATTTACTCATCGTTGTAAATATGTTCTTAACAGGTTTTGATGCTACTACTTTGAACACACTATGGGTAGATAAGAACCTAAAGATGCACGGACTCATTCAGGCATTTTCAAGAACAAACCGAATCTTTAATTCAATTAAGACATTCGGTAATATCGTTTGTTTTAGAAACCTTCAGAAACAAGTTGATACTGCTATTTCTCTTTTCGGTGATAAGAACGCAGGCGGTATCGTTCTGATGAAAGGCTTCAAAGATTACTACTATGGTTATGAAGGCATTGATGGAAAGCAGTATCCGGGATATGTGGATATGATGTATGATTTAACATCTAAATTTCCACTTTCAGAGCCAAAGATTATCGGTGAGCAGAATCAGAAAGATTTTATCTCATTATTTGGTGCAATTCTTCGTATGAGAAACCTTTTATCTGCATTTGACGAATTTGCAGGTAAAGAGATGATTTCTGAACGTGATTTACAGGATTATCTTGGCAGGTATCAAGACTTGCGAGATGAATGGAATAACAGACGCAAGCATGGTGAAAGCACAGATATTACCGATGATATCGTCTTTGAAGTTGAACTTATCAAGCAGATAGAAATTAATATTGACTATATCCTTATGCTTGTTAAGAAGTATCATGACAGTCATTTCGAAGACAAGGAAGTGCTTGTCACAATCAAAAAGGCTATTAATGCCAGTCCGGAACTTCGTAGCAAAAAGGCACTTATTGAAACATTCATTGCCGGAATCAATGATGTTGAAGATGTCATGACAGAATGGCATGACTATGTAGCCGAAAAGCGTGAAGAAGAACTTGTTCAGATTATTAAAGATGAAAAGCTAAAAGAACCTGAAACAAGAAAATTCATCGAGAACGCATTCCGTGATGGTGAAATCAAAACCACAGGTACAGACATTGATAAGCTTATGCCACCTGTATCTCGTTTTGGTGGTAGCAACAGAACTGCCAAGAAGCAAGGTGTCATTGACAAGTTTAAATCATTCTTCGAGAAGTTCTTTGGTATTGGAGGTTCATTTACTGCTGATGTTGTTTCAAATCAGCCATTGATGATGGTAGCTGAAGATACTGCAACTTATGGAACGAAGAAGGATGGTGAATAAATAGTGAGTGATGCATTTACTTTGTTAAGAAACAAAGAAATCATTGCAATTCTTGATGGTGACACTAAATATGGTGATTATAAATTTGAGGATTGCACAACCGTAAAAATTGCTATGCCATACCTTTCTGGTTCTGATTTATGTGCCTTATCTACATTATTTGGACTTCCTGTAACGTACTCATGGAATGGTGGGGCATTAAGTAGATGGCAATATTTAGATAACTTGCTTGAACATTGTATCAAAAACAATCAATGTTCAAGTTTATTGGCTCATATGTTTTCACTGACTCAGTTTTCAAAAGTTCTTAACGGACATGGTGCAACTGAAATAAAAGAAGCTCATCAAACAATAGTTTCTAATATTATCGAGCAAATCAATGGACTGCTCTTTTTTGGTGGAAATGAATTGGTTATAATAGGACAGAACTTTGTTATCCATCCTATTACAGGTAATAAAATCGAAATAATTGCACCAAAAATAAAAACCATTGATAGAGAATACATTAAAAGCATCTCTTCAAGAGCAATGAGGGATATTGAACAAAATGATTTTGATAGTGCTATTACAAAGTCAAGAACACTGCTTGAAGAAACATTCTGCTATGTTATTGAAAAGAAAAATGAAACACCTTCTGACAGTGGGGATATTAGCAAATTGTTCAAGCAAGTGAAAACCCTTTACAATATGCATACGGATACCAACACTGATAGAAGAATAAATACATTGCTTTCTGGACTTAACAGTATTGTTTCAGCTGTAGCAGAAATGAGAAATAAGGACAGTGATGCACATGGGGTTGGAGCAGCTAGAATTCCAATTAAGGAACATCATGCTAGATTGTTTGTAAATTCTTCAATGGCTATGGCTGATTTCATTCTCTCTGTTCAGCAAAATAATTCGTAATGCTCACATACCATTTTGGTACTTGAGCATAAGAAAACGACCACACAAGAGCATCGCCGCTCTTGTATGGTCGTTATTTCTTTTGTTGCATGTTTCCAAAAGATGCATCAAAATTGAAAAAATGCCGGACAAAGCAGCCACAAGTCGACCGTCCTTGTTCGGCATTTTATTTAAGGCAGGTAAGAAAATGGACTTCTTTCCAGGCTCTTTTACAGCTGGTCTATCGTGTTTTTCAATTCAAGATCCAAAATCTTTTTGACATCTTTTAGTTCGGAAATTTTGCGGCACCCGAGCAGCGCCATCAAAGCTTTGATACCTGTTTTGAGATCTTCGATTTTTGCAGCCAGGCCGTCCTCGCCGTCTTTTAGCAAAACGTGAAGGAACATGCCGGAGATGCCGACGTTTTCTGCTCCCAGGACCAGGCACTTGACGATGTCTTGAGCATCGCGGATGCCGCCTGAGGCCGTCAGCTTAAGTCTGCCAAGCTCATTGCGATGTTTTTGAGCACCCAAAAGCGATTCGGCAGTCGTCAGACCGAGTTCTTGCATGAAAGCGAGTGTTTCCTTGTTCTTGCGACGCTCATTTTCAATTGCGGCAAAGTTTGTTCCGCCCGCACCTGCCAGGTCGACGTAAGAAAAGCCGTTTTCGGCCAAGAGCTTCAGCGTTTGCGGCGTCATGCCCGTTCCGACTTCTTTGACGAGCAGGGGAACCTGCAGTTTTTCGTTTAAGCGTTTGAGATTTTCAAGCCAATAAAATTCAGCATCACCTTCAGGCATTACGAGTTCCTGAGCCGCATTCAGATGAATCTCAATGATATCGGCATCAATCATGCTGCAAGCCCGCTCTGCATTTTCAAAAGGGTGGTTTGCGCCAAGATTGGCCAGCATGATTCCGTTCGGATTCAACCGGCGAAGTCTTTCAAAACCTTTGGCATAAGCCGCGTTTTTGACGGCAACGCTCTGAGATCCGACGGCCATGGCAACCCCGGTCTTGTTTGCAACCCTTGCCAGACTTTCGTTCAGCGCATCCGTCGTTTGGCTTCCGCCTGTAATGGCATTGATGAAAAAGGGAGCTTCAAGCTTTTTTCCGGCCAAAGTCGTCGAAAGACTGATCTCATCCAATGATATTTCCGGCAGATTGGCCGGAATGAGGCGAATGCGTTCCAACCCGTTTGTGCTTTTCTGGCGGTAAAGTTTTTCTGCAATCATGACGTGCTCGTCTTTTCTGTGCGAATGAAGATTCATTTTGGCCTCCTTGGACATATCAGTCGTTGTAATGGACGCTCAAATCAAGCGGGATGATGTCGTGTTTCGTCCATTCATCGAGCAGGGGAGTCGTGTCGATCGAAGAATCAATCAAAACGATGCCGCAATCGCCGCCGCCAGCACCGGACGTTTTAGCGGCACCGCCGAAACGCTCAGCGCTTTTGATCAAATACTTCAATGTCGGCGTTTCGATTTCGACGCCGGTAATTTCATGCAGATTTTCCAAAAGGTTGCGGTTTTTGCGCAGACATTGCTGAATGCCCGGCAAATCATGTTTTTGAAATGACGCTTCCATTTGTTCAACGCATTTGCTGCTTTCATGCACGAATTCCAGGTATTTTTTGCGACGTTCTTCTTTTGAAAGTTCGACTTTGTCGACCAGATTCGAGGTTGAAGCAGGCGATCCCGTCCAACCGATGAGTAGGTTCAGTCTGTCAAATACAGGGAGGGACTTGATTTTGAGACCTGGCCAGGTTTTAGCGAGCAGTTCGCTCAAAGAATAGTTGTGACGGGCCGTTTTAAGCCACTGGCGATCAAATGAATGATATTCGAGCCAGCCGCCGAAAACACTGGTGGCGATGTCTCCCAAGGATCCGTTCCCTTGAACTTCGAAGTGAGCAATGGCAGCAAGCTTGAAAAGCTGGTCCAAGGTCACGTTCAGACTGTAGTATTGACAAAGAGCCTTGACGGTTGCAACGGTGACTGCCGCAGATGATCCGAGACCGTATTTTTTGCCGCTCGGACTGTCAAGTTCGCTGTCGATCTTCAAATCGTAGCAGCGCATTTTTTTGCCGAGTTCCTGTGCATACTGTTCAGTGATTCTGATGCCTGACAGGATATATTCAAAAGGATTGTCGCGATTGTCGATCACCATGTGTTCGCCGCGTCTTTTCCAAATGACGGTCGAATTTTCGTATTGTTTTGAAATGATCGTGCCAAAATCCTTGCTGTCTTCGATTGAAACGTAGACGTATTTGTTGAGCCCGACCAAAATTGCGGGGCATCCGGTTTCGACGACCGCATATTCGCCTGCAATATAAAGCTTTCCAGGTGCTTTGACCTTAATCAATTTTTTCAAATCCTTTCAATGATCAATGATTAAAAAGTCCCCCCTGATTCAGCGGGAACCATCGAGAAATCAGATAAGTCTTGCGCCGGGTCCGGGGTTTGCGACCAAAAGATTTTCTTTTGCGAAGAATTTTGATAATTCGTCAATGATGAAAGCAACGTTTTGCTTTTCGCAGATGACTTTGACGTTTGGACCCGCATCCATCGTGTAATAGCAAGGAATGCCCTGACTTCGTAATTCTTCGATTTTTTGCATCGCAAGGATGCTTTCCGGCATAAAATATGAAAAATGCGGTTTGGCGCTCATGTTCAAAGCGTGCATCTTCATGGCGCTTGCTTCGGAAACTTCGCCGAGCAAGCTGAAATCTCTGTTTTTGATGGCCTGTTTGACCAGTTTGAGATCTTCTTCGGCCGTTTGGACCCACTCGTGGTAGTAGGGGGAAGTCTTGACGACTTGCTGCATTCCGTGTCTGGAACTGATCTTTTTTTCATGACCGTTGATGACGATGGCAATCATGCAGATTTCCCAGTCCGTTTCTTCTTCAATCGGCTCGGCAAAAGACGTCAGGTCGTCTGTGCCTTTGTGCCATTCGACGAACCCTCCAAAGATCGAGCGCGTGGCAGATCCTGATCCGCGTCTTGCGAGTCTTGAAAGGTCTTTTCTTGTCAAATTCAGTCCGGCGGCGCTGGTGGCGGAAAGCGCAAGGGCAGCATAGGCCGATGCGGAAGAGGCCAGTCCGGCAGCGGTCGGTACGTGATTGATCGAATCGATTCTTGCAAAAGTTTCTTTTTTTGCCAGGTTTCTGACCAGATTCATGAATTTGACTACTTTGGGATCGTGCTTTTGTTTGCCGTCAAGACAAAAAACGTCTTCCGTCAAGGCAGGATCAAATTCGACCGTCGTATCCGTATAAAAATGATCCAGCGTTAGCGAAACGGACCCGTTCATAGGGATGATCAGTTCTTCATCTGCTTTGCCCCAGTATTTGACAAGCGCAATATTCGTGTGAGCTCTTGCTGTTTTTTTCATAAAACGTTTTTCTCCTCCTTGGCAGCGAGCGGTTCGATCCATGTTTGTCTTACCCCGGTCAGACTAAGTTTTTGAGCCAATTCGTTTGCCTGCGCTGCATTTTTCGTCAGGCAGATGAAGCATCCGCCGCGCCCGCCTCCGGTCAGCTTGGCACCAAGCGCGCCGTTGTCTTTGGCGACGGAAATATACTCGTCAAGTTCGTCGCAGCTTACGCCAAGCGTCTTGAGCACGCTTTGTGCGGCATCAAACGTCTGACCCAAGCCGAGCAGATCGTTTTTTGCCAACTGTTTTTTGGCGGCAAGAGTCAGCTCTTGCAGATTGTCAAACAGGGCATTTGTTTCTTTTGCATCGTTTCCAAGCCGCTTTTTAACGGCAGCGATTGCTTCAGAAGTCTGTCCCTTGATGCCGGTATCGCAGATTAAAAGGCAGCCGTCCAAGTTGATCGGGATGCGCTTGATTTTGCCGGCCATCATCCAAATCGGCGTGTTTGACGCGCAGGTTGCGGCATCAAGTCCGCTCGGGTTGATGTGCGTGGCAACTTCTTCGATGTTTGCCGCCGCAAGCAGTTCTTTTTCGCTGAAATGCAGAGAAAAGAAACTGAACAGCGCTCGTGCCAAAGCAACGGCGACGCATGCCGAAGATCCCATTCCTCGTGCGATTGGCACCATGCTTTTAAGCGTTGCTTCAAGTCCTTTTTGGTAATTTTGTTTTCTGACAGCATCCAGGATCAATTTTTTGATTCCCGTCATGTCGGACGGAGCATCAGCCAGCAAACCGTCGAAACGTTCGCTGTGAATGATGATCTGCCCGTCTTCTCGAGATTTTATCGTGGACGTTGCCTTAATTGTTTTGAGCGGAATCGCAATTGCTGGTCTTCCATAGACTACGGAATGTTCACCGATTAAGATGACTTTCGCGTGGCTTTCACCGAAGCCGAAACGTGATTCTTCTTCCAAATATATTGCTTCCTTTCCGTTCCGTGTTTTTGCAATCAGATTAATTATACTAGAATGTTGACAAATGCTGATATTCAGGCTTTTCAAATACCTAAAGACAACTAAAAGACAACAAGCTACAAATCGTCAAGCATTTTTACGATTTGGGCGTTACTTTTAGCCTCAAGTTCTGCTATGAGGTAAGCGTATACGTCTATCGTCGTGGACGTTTTGGCATGTCCTAGCCTCTTGCTTATAGTATATATGTCAACCCCCTGGAAAAGCAAGTAGGCCACGTGTGTGTGGCGCAGGGAGTGGAAGTGGAACCCTGACTTCTCAATGCCCACCTCATGCATGCGCTGGCTTAGCAGCCTGACGGCAGGGCGGTATATAGCAGCTTTCCCGTCACGGAGGAAGAGGTACTCCTGTCCAGATACGCGCAAGTCCTCAAGCTTGTCAAGCAATTTGTGAGTAGTAGGGATGTCGCGCACTGACGTTGGAGTTTTGGTTGGCCCAAGTGAGCGACTGATTTGCTCATATGATCGCCTGACGTGTATGACACCGGCATCGCGGTCTATGTCTGACCATTTGAGCCCCAGTATCTCGCCGATGCGCATCCCTGTATAGATAGCAATTAAGATAGCGTAATCGCCAGGATTATCAGGATGCGCAGCGCTTGTGACGTGCCTGGTCAGCCGATGCAGCTCTTCTACGCTAAGATACTCGACTTTGCGAGCGTCACGACCCGTCAGTATGACTGCGTGTGTGAAGTCTTTAGTGATGTACTCGTCGTAGATAGCTGCCTGTACACACGATCTAACGGTTGCGTTGACCTGATGGACCCACCGCTTGCAGTAACGTTTTCCGAGCCCATTGAGATAGTCTTGATATCGGTCACGGGTTATGCTACTGATCAGCTCATCGCCAAACTCCTCGCGGATCATGCGGATCATGCGCTTGTAGTTGCTAGCTGTGCCAGCTCTGACAGCTGGTAGGCGGTATGCCTGCACCCAATCCTTGAAATACTCGGAGAAGGGGACATCTCTCTTGGCTTTCAAGACACCGTCTTTCTCAGCTTCTATCTTAGCCGCCCAGGCTCTTGCCTCCAGCTTGGACGCAAAGCCCTGTTTGCTTTTCTGCTTGAGCTTGCCGCTCGAGTCACGCTGGCTGACCGTCACTTTCCACCCATTTTTAAGTTTTCTGTAGCTTGCCATGGCAATCCCTCCTTTCAAGTGTAAAATTGGAGCATACATAGCGCACCTTTTTGGTGTTGTTTTTGATTCGCATTCCCTTACTGATTGGCGTTGGTGGAGGGGATGCGATTTTTTTGAAGATTACCTTTGAAATTCAGGAACATAGTTATCTCTTTGGGAGAATAGGATGGAATTGATCGATGAATTTTCATAAAGATGCAAGATATCATTGTTAATACTATTTATGTCTTTATCCTTATCGTTGATGAAAACATAAAAATTTGTATTGTCAGATCCAAGTGTTTCTCTAGTTTGTGCGACATCTGTTACAATCGACTGAGCGTATATTTGGTTATTTGGAGATGTCATAACTTTAATCAATCTTTGTGGGATGTCATTACCGAAACCTGGGATGCTATACTCAAATTTGTGAGTTAATCCGCTATTGCCGATGTAAGAAGCGTCTCTGATAACACGAATTTTGTTTTTTATGAAGAAATCATTAACATCCTCTAGAAAAAGGCTGGAAGTAGTCTTTTTAGACAACATAAACATATCGTTAACAAACAAGATCGCTTGCAGCAAACGGTGTTTCGATTCACCGTATTTTTTTAAATCGGTGACGATATATAGTTCTCCGTCGTCTTCGCTTACTCCATAAATTTTGAGCTGACGTTTGAATAAATCACGCCTTTGTTTTGAACGATTAAGAAAAATGCCATGAGACTTCAAACCATCTAAAGTCCAACCATCATCTGTTAGCGTAATTTCATCATTATTATTGGCAATAGCGTATATAACGACACCATCAGAAGAGTTATCGATAAAAGGCGTATCAATTCTAATGATACCGTTCTCTAATTGACTATACTGAAATTCTTCTTTTACCCAATCAAGGTGTCTTTTTTTTAGAATTTTTGCGGTAATCATGATAAATCCCTCCTTGTATGTTATTTTATTCCTTTATATTCAAAAACTTGATAAATTTTTGAAAAGATTCGATAAGCTCATCAGATGCTTCGAAAATATGATTTTCTAACTCGTAAGCGTAAAGACCATCTGGTTCACTACTCTTATAAATATGAATATGATTTCTTCCAACGTTTGTACCATCAGATTTGTTAATGTGATTATTGTTTGCATTTATACATAACCTGACAAGATGTAAATTATTTTGCTTAAACCTAATGTGCATGGAGTAGCGATGAAGATCATGTTTACCTCTGTAAACATGCAAGACATACTCTATTTCATATTTTTCATCGACAATCTTATAATCGCCATCAACCTTATAAAGTGCTATGGTTGGAAAAAATTTAGGCAATTCATCCAAACTTCTCTTGATTGAATCAATTAAAATATTGACTTGGTCGTCCGTTAAATCATCTAAATCCATTTGTTTCTCCTTTTTATATTTCCGATAATATTTTTTCGACCACCGGGGCATAGCGCAATGATAAGTGCCTGTTTTCTAAGAAAACGACCGGATTAATGCTTTTACAATCCAAATCATTTTCCATCAAATAAGTTTCAACCTCTTCGGCGACCATGAACTTTTCTGCCTCAGCTTCAGCTTTTGCCTGCATTGTCCTGGTGCGGTGGTACAGGTTCATCTCGCCTGATTGACGTGCTGCGTGTCCAAGTTCATGCAAGAGGACCATCTCTTCTTCTTCCTCGCTCAAATTATTATCCAAGATAATAGCCCTGTAATCATCCACATACATACCTTTAGCTTCAAGCGGACCGTATAAGACAACAATTCCCATATCATTTATCATGTCTTTGATGTGTCGGCGCATATACTCACCTCACTTCTTGTTGCCAAAGTAGGCTTGTAGAAGGCTTTTAGCCATGGCTCTGTCATCGTCAGAAATTGGTTTGCCATTGTAGGCAACGGCATTGTCCAGAGCATTGTCCAAGTCGATATCGGTTTCTTTCTTCATCTCAGGCTTACCGAGAAGGTAGTCGGTGGTGACGTTGAAGAGGGAGGAGATTTTGTCTAACTCTGATGTGCTAACCTTTCTGTTTCCTGACTCAATCTTGCTGATATATGAGCTATCTATACCTAGGCGAGTGGCCAACTCTTTTTGAGACCAGTTTCTGCTTTCCCGCAAGTTCACAATGTTGTTTCTTAATCTTTCTTCAGCACTAGTCATAATTCAGTCTCCTTTCTAGACTGTGCGATTTACGCATATGTTTATATTGTTATTGTAGCATTGAAAGCGATTTTCGAAATAAAAAATGCGAAAAAAGCAAAAAAATATCAAAAAAGGGGTTTACAATGCGGAATTCGCATGATAATATAATAGTCGTAATAGAAATGCGAAAAACGCATTTAAGAAAAGGAGGTGGCAAAATGCCCGAAATCAATCTCTCGTTCATCAGAGAACGGCGCAGAGAACTCAAGTTGAGTCAGTCTGAAATGGCAAAAAGCTTGAAGTTGCGAACGCCAGAGAAGTATTCTCGTCGTGAGAATGGGGAGTATAAATTCCAAGCGGTTGAGTTGCCTATTTTGGCTCAAACCCTAGAGGTCGAAATCCAAGACCTTTACAAGTAATTTTTTTGCGTGTAATCATGCGAAAATCGAATGAAAGGAGGAACGGAGAAATGGACGAACTGCTCGAAAAAATGATTGCAGCCAAAGTTGATGAGGTCCTCGAATCTCAGCAACCGACTGATACTCCGGACGGCAAGGTCTGGTGCATCAAGGATTTCTGCCGTGAGTGCTGCGGAGGCAGGGGGCGCGACTGGGTGCGGGAACATATCCTGTATCCGTTCCGCGACCAAATCGGAATCGTAAGCAATCCAGAGAACGGGTGGGTGTACTACCCGGGAGAAGTAGGTGGAACTTACTTGATCCGGAGGAAGCGGGCCCAGGAATGGATGGAAGACCACTTCAACGATATCGACTGGCGAAGATGAAAGTGGAGAAATTGGAAAAAGTTATCGGCGGATTGACCGTCTAAGATATCGCATAGGAGGTTTTCTGATGAACGATCTGGAAAAATTCATATCTGAAACACGTGACGAAAAAAATCCAATGGACAATTGGACAAGAGTAATTATCGAAACAGAAGAAAAGAATCCTAGGATGTCAGTTTAGATACTTTTAAAGAATAGGAGGATTTAGTATGTCGCCAATAAAAATAACGGTTGACCAAGAATATGTCGAAAACTTGATCAATAGCAGAATCGATGATCTGCTTAATCAAGATTTGTCAGGCATTACATGGTCGCTCGATGAATTCCGCAAAAAGTGCTGCGGTAATAAATCCAAAGAGTGGGTAGCGCTCTATATCTTCTCGAAATTCAGCGACGAGATTACCGGGACTGATGGCTGGCTGATTCCCAGTCAAGGCAGAGGTTCACAGAACATAATCTTTGCCAAGGCTGCCAAAGAGTGGATGGAAGAAAACCGCCAGCGGATTGACTGGCGGGCGAAGTTGCCAAGATAAGGAGATAAAAATAATGTTTGTAAAAAATTCATCAGTAACCATTGAAACTAAAGACTTTGCCATGCTTCTGGCTATGCTGCCATCTTGTGGTTGGAAGACAATCAACGGAAAGGAAAAAAGCATGGAAATGATAAAAAAGGCATTCCGTGTAGATGAGAGACTGGGAACAACGATGAATGCATACATTAATGCGTTCACCGTTCTGGAGATAGAACGAAGCAGAGGTAAAAACCGTAACAAGCTCATCAACGCTATCCGTACTCGCAATAAAAACGATGCGGAAGATATGGAAAAGGCAATCAAGGATATTGAAGAAGGTGGCAATAAATGAAAATGAACGTTTTAGCAGGAATTAAACAGACGAGGAACAGGATCCTCAAGCAGTACACCGTGGCTGACATCATGGCCATGGACGAATGGTTCCTTGAGCAGTCACTTGATACGGCCGCCAACCGAGCAAAGCTGATGGAGAGTCTTGAGAAGTTGGACAGACGCAAGGAACGACTGTTCAAAGACGCACTGAAGGGACAAAAAGCCTGATTAAAAAGGCAATTCTAATCAGGCTCTACAAGTGGTTGAAAAACTAATTTTCAATCACTTTCATATAAACGGCTTATCTAGTCCTATTGAGTAAACCGAGGAGAGTATCGTAGGCTTCTTCGTACTTGCTGATAACTGAAATGCCTGCAGATACGTTATATTCCTTGGAAAGTTGTGCAGAGACAACCGCAACGGCTAAATCATGGGCTAATTGCTCGTTAGAAATTTGAGACATATGATTTCACCTCCTTTCTACAAGGAGATGGGTCAATTATAACACCAGCAGGAGGAATTATTATGAGTTTGAAAATAGAAACGCTGAACTTAATCAGCGTGTTAGTTGATGAATTAAAAGCACCGCACGAACCGCTGGAAGAAGCACGGATTATAGCGGCGTTGGGTGATTTATGTAAGGCCTATGAACGCCTTATTTAATTGAAGGGAGGTGAATGAAATGAGCGAGTATATCGGCTTAGCACTAGTTGCAACGGACGACGGCTATCACAGGCTTTGTAAATTCCCACCATTTAAACTTGCGGTAACTCGTGGCGTCAAAGTAGTTTTAAAGGAAGATGGAGTGCACTTAATCGGTGTAGTCAAAGAGTGCTGCACAGTCGAACGTAACTCGGCAGAGTACTATATGATTACAAGCGCCACCGTGGGAGATCATAAAGTGCACGATTGGATTGTTGGCACAGTGAAAGAATTTGAGGAGGAAGAAGGAGGTGAATGAAATGAAGTATTCAAAAGAATTTTGTCTGATGGTAGATCCCAAGACCGGCAATCCTCGTCTTGTCGAACCGTCAGATGATCCAGAACAAATCGTGAAAACCTTCATGAAACAAGCCAAGAAACCGCATAGTTTGCTTTGGGCTATGGATCAGCTTGTCTATGAGGACTGGCGGAAGTAGGAACCAGTAAGGCAAAAGTTATGGGAAATGTTTGAAGAACTGAATAAACTTGGGTACTAAAAAACCGCCCCTTGAAAAAAGAGGCGGCACGAAATTTTAAAACTTAAAACGTGTTTATTATAGCACAAAAACAGGAGGAAACAAAAATGAATCTTTTTGACTTAAATGACAATTATCGTAAGGTCGAAGCACTTTTTGATGACGGAGCTGACGTGTCCGAACAAGCGTTGAAGGACACCCTTGAATCAATCGGTGAAGCAAGGGATGTCACGTTTGACCATGTCGCATTCTTGATTGAACGCAACACTGCAAAAACTGACTTTTACGCAAAAAAAATCAAGGAGCTGCAGTTGGCAAAGAAATCCGCCGAAAACGCGGTAACCCGTCTTCAAGCTTACATGACACGAGGCATGGACGACGCAGGCTTGAAAGAGCTGCAGACTGAGAATTACGTTTTGAAGCCACGCAACTACAAAGCAAGCGTTGTGGTCGATGACGCGTCAGCAATTCCGGACCAATACATGGTTACGAAAACGAGCGTCACACCGGACAAAAACGCAATTTTCAAAGCACTTAAAACCGGTGAAGAAGTCCCTGGTGTACACACCAAGCCTAACCGAAAGACCGTGATTAAGTGACGTTTGAGCTTCGTAGTTACCAGAAAGAGTGTCTAGACAATGTCTACCGCTCTTTGAGGAAGGGCAACAGGTGCATCGTTGTCCAGTCCCCACCGAGAACCGGCAAGACGGTCATCATGGCCGAAATTGCGAGACGGACCACTGCAAAAGGGAACAGAATTCTGTTCATCGTTCACCGCAAAGAAATTGTAAATCAGGTGAAAAAGACGTTTGCCGAGCAGAGTGTAAAAGCAGAATTCTGCCAAATCGGTATGGTTCAGACGTTTACAAGAAATATCAACAGGCTGGCCAAGCCTGATGTGATCCTTGTTGACGAAGCGCATCACGCCTTGGCAAAGACTTACATTAAACTTCTCGATGCATTCCCGAATGCGGTTAAGCTGCTGTTTACGGCGACACCCGTCAGAATGGGGCGGCTGCAGCTCGATCAGATTGCAACTGACATCGTAGAAGGCAAACAGATTCAAGAACTAATGGATATCGGTTTTCTTGCTCCGTTCCGTTATTTTGCCCGCAAGAAAATTGATGATGATAAACTCAAAAAATCGTCAACGGGTGATTTTACGGTCGGATCGATGACAGACGCTATCGAAAGTGGCATCTATCAAGCGGTAGTAAATGAGTACCGCAAACGAGTTGACGGCCAGCAAGCGGTGGTTTACTGGTTCAGCGTACAGACAGCCAAGCTATGTGCGCAAGCGTTCAAGGATGCAGGAATATCCGCTGAAGAGATAGACGGCGACACACCACCGGATGTCAGAGACCGGATAGTCGATGATTTTCGAGACGGCAAGGTTAAGATTCTGACGAACGTCAACCTTTTTACGGAGGGCATCGACCTTCCGAACGTCGATTGCGTGATTATGGCAAGGCCTACCCAGTCGTTGGCACTGTTTCTGCAGTTTGCGATGCGGTGTCTGAATCCCCGGCAAGGGAAAACCGCAACGATTATCGATATGGTCGGCAACTGGGAACGCCACGGCTTGCCGTCAGAAGAACGGGACTGGGCAGAAATGATGCACACCAAAGCGAGACGGCAGAAAAACGTTGACGGCCCGACCGTCTGCCAGTGCCCCGAGTGCATGGCGGTTTGGAACACGAAAGATGTCAGGGAAAACGGCAACACGTGTTTAGACCCGTTTTGCAGATATAATCCGGTCATTCCGCCGTCAAAGCGAAAACTGCACGTTGCCGAAGGTGAGATTGAAGAAATCGACACTGCCGAGCAGAAAAGGAGGAAATTTGCCGAGAAATACATGAAGCAGCAGATAAAGAACAATCTGGGCGATAAAGACCGGTGGGAGCTGCAAACCTATCAAGAGTGTCTGCAGTACGCAGTACTCAAAGGTTGGAAGAGAGGATGGGCCTACCATTGGGCGAAAGATCATAACTTGCCGGGTTTACCAGGGTGACGATGAAGGAGGAATTTTAGAATGGGTATTTTACCAGAAGACAAACCATGTCAACCGAAGAAAGAGCCGCACAACTTCTTTGTTTACGGCGCAACAATGAGCGGAAAAAGCTATTTTACTAGTTTCTTCCCACATCCGCTGGTACTCAACACTGACGGAAATTCGGAGCAGGGCACTGCCCCGAGCATCCAGATCAGAAACGTGCGTGACGAACGAGGAAATTTAAAATCAAGCTGCATTCAACAGCTAGACGAAATCGTAACGGCGCTTCAGCAACCAAGTTGCACATTTCAGACAGTAATCGTTGACGTGATTGATGATATTTGCGTCATGATCGAACAGGCAATTTGTCTGAAAAACAACGTGCAGTCACTGGACCAAATTGGTTACGGGCGAGGGTACGCAGCATTCAACGCTGTTTTGCAACAGTTTGTGATGGATTTGAAGGCATTAAATCAGGACGTCATCTATATCAGCCGTGAACTGGCGCTTGTTGATGAAAAAACGGGCGCAACATCAAAGGTGCCTAGTCTTAAGAATAAGTACTACAATATCGTGAACGGGAATTGCGATCTAGTCATTCATACGGAGAAGTTTGGGAAGAACGTCTACAGACGTTCAGTGACGGATTATCGTCAAGTTTACAAAGCAGAAGACATTAAAAACGAGCGTGTCCGGAAACTGTTAAATTCAGTTGAGGGCATGTTTCAAGATAAATAACTAGGAGGAAAAAATATGAGTTTACAAGACGTAGCTAACGGAATTATGAAGAGTGGTTGGAACGCTAAGACAGACAGTGCTAATGACGGGTTTGACAATCTTAAACCGGGAACGTATGAGGTCATGCTTGATAAGGTTAACCATGCGGCATTCCCGAGCGGGTATGAGTGCATTAACTTCAGTTTCCAGGTAATTGCCGGTGCTGACGCAGGGCGCAAGGAATTTGTACACGTCAACCTTGCCGACAAGAAAAAAGACGGATCGCCGATGCCAGACTTCGTTGTATCAAAGAACATCAAGCTGCTGTTCAAGATTGCGGCACTGAGTGAATTGCAGTTGACGCCTGATGACTTGGCGGGGGATGAAACCGGCATTTACGAGCGGGTGGTTGCCAAATTCAACGCAGGGCATGAAGGGCAGGTCATGCAAATGAAGATCACGGAATCACCAAACAAAAAAGATCCGTCAAGTCCGTACCGCAACTATGATTTTGCTGAATCAGACATCAAAGTAGAGCAAGCGGAAGCACCGCAAGATCCGTTTGCTAATGCTGCAGACAATATTGATGACAGCGATTTGCCATTCTAACAAAAAGTGAAGAGCCAGTAAGCGTATAACTACCGAACGGGTGGGATGCCCGTTATGCGAGGTGAGATAATGAACAATTTGGTAAATTTCGCTTTAAGTTATGCAGAGCGTGGTTTTTACGTAATACCGACAATCGGCAAGAAGCCGCTCAAGAAGTTCGCCGGATTGCCGGCTATGACACCGGGTGAAATCAAGGCATTTTGGAACAAGCATCCGTATGCAAACATTGCGCTTAAGACTGATAAATTCTTCGTGGTTGATATCGACCGCCACGCTGACGGGGCAGACGGGGTTGAGGAAATCAAAAAAACGGGCCATCCGGAGTGGTTTAAAGACACGCTGGCGCAACGCACGGCGCACAACGGTTTTCAGTATTTCTTCAAAAAACCGGCCGGCACGAAAATCGCACAAAACATCGCTTTTTTGCCGGGCGTTGACATCAAAGCTCATGTCAACAACTATGTGGTGGTCGCACCTAGCAAGATTGATGACAAGCCGTATGCATGGATTAGCAAAACAGGTACCATGAGAGAACCCGACCAGGGGCTGCTTGATTTAATCAAGGAAAAGTCAACACCGGCTGCACCTCAAGCAAATTTCGCAGGGAGCTTCGGGGGTAAAACGCAGACTACACAACTGTTCGAGCAAATCATAACCGGCCTGGGTGAGACCGGAGGGCGCAACAATGCGTTAACCGTGTTTGTCGGTGGCTTGCTCAGACGCAACGTCGATCCTCAGATAGCCTACAATCTTGCTTTGCTTGCAAATGAAAACACTGAGCATTCTCTGAGTGAAGCAGAAGTTGAGCGAACCGTACAAAGCATCATTACGGCAGAATTAAGACGCAGAGAGGAGGGAGGTTCTTGAAACTAATCAAAAGCGATGATGCAGAAAAATTGAAAGAGTTTCAGGGCAGCAAATCGCCTTTTCTGGTCGATTCAAAAAATCATATCAAGCGAAATTCGATTTTCAACATTAAAGTAATTCTAGAAATGGATTCGTTGCTAAAAGGGATGTTTCGTTATAACGAGTACACCGAATGCGTCGAAGTTGTCAAAGATTGCCCTGAACTGCATATCGCCAAAGGTTTTGTGCGCGACGGGTATGTCGATTCGATTGCTTGTTACATTGAAAGCAGTGCAAAGTATCAGCACGTTTTGTTTGACCAATTGCGAATCAGAACTGCTATCGAACAGGTAGCGTACAACAACGGGTACAATCCGTTAAAAATGTACATGGAAGAAGCCGCTGAGAAGTGGGACGGCAAAGACAGACTGACTACCGTTTTTTGCGATTTTCTGGGAGCCGAAAGAAGAGAAGAAGTAGTGCTTTCGACAAAAATGTTTTTTTACGGAGGAGTTGCTAAAATTTTCGATCCGTCCGTGAAATTTGATTTCGTGCTTGATTTAGTCGGCGGACAAGGCGCAGGTAAAACGTCTTTTTGGCAAAATATCGCTCCGTTGGGGTACTACACTGATCAGTTTTACACGTTTACCGACAAAGACGATTTTTCGGTAATGCGAAAAGCGCTGATCGTCAACGATGACGAAATGACTGCTACACGAAAAGCATCGTTTGAAGAGTTGAAACGTTTTGTCACGATGCAACAATTTGAATATCGCGAACCGTACGGGCGGAGCGTGTCGCAATTCGCCAAGAAATTCTTATTAGTGCGGACAACAAACGATTTGTATTATCTCAAGGATAAAACAGGCGAACGGCGTTTCTTGCCGATCCTGGTCAACAAGGACAAGCAGACGATGAATCCCGTTGAGGATTTGACGCCCGATTTTACTCAGCAGGTGTGGGGGCAGGCAGTGGTCGAATATCGTCAGAAACCCGATTTCAAATTCACATTCAACGCAGAACAAGATGAAGTTATTGCCGATTACCGCAGGAATTTCATGCATACTGACGAGTTAGAAGACGAGATCGAAGACTTGATTGAAAACAACTGGAAGGGCAAAGATTTCATCAGCTCGGCCGACATCGAATTTGGCTTGTCGGTCACGAGTTTGGCATCAGACAGGAAACTGTCTAATCGTATTTCAAACATCATGGTCAATCGTTTCGGTTTCCGGAAGGGGTATAAAAAAATTAACGGCAAATCCAAGCGGGGATATCTAAGGTAACGCATAGTCACACTTCCCCGTTTTAGAAGTGTGACCGTCTGAAACCGTTGGGAGAGTAAGGTTAGAACGTTTATTCAGTTTTAGCCGGTCACAGTATTTTTTTAAGACCGTGACCGGCTAAA
>OIZE01000425.1_pt1 | contig 35083 bp, 34 predicted proteins | sample 1588421 | NCBI WGS metagenome assembly OIZE01 (sample SAMN03283251) | human gut metagenome | biome: human-associated habitat; material: feces | host: Homo sapiens | place: USA | collected 2013 | reverse complement strand
CACGGGCTGGAGGGTTGCCTCGGGTGAATTGTGGCTCGAATTTACGAATACGGGGCTCAATCCGGGAAGCATGAGTGACATCAATTATGACGACAAGTTTCCGAACGGATATGGAATGAATATGTATATGCAGCAATGGAAAGAGGGGCCGACGTCTTATTTCCCGATGCAGGGAACGCGTGTGGGCGATGGAGGGGGTATTCGTACGAGCAGTTGTGGGAACTACCACAATGCGACCACGGACACGGACAACCGAGTGAATATTTTGCATATCCATAAGGATCACAGCCTGTTCCATATATTCGAATACCAATTCTATTTTTATTATGTAAAGTCGGTGGCGGGACCGGTCCGGTGCGTGCGCGATTCGAAATGAAACCGTGTACTATCCTTCATAGTATTTGGCAGGAAGGGTACTTTTTTGTGCCTGTGCCTCAAGAGGCAGGCAAATATTGATGACGGCAATTCTTACGGTGGAAGATTCATGCACTGATTCTGTAATGCCGGAAAAGTTGCCGTTGCCTGAAATGCCGCTATTTTGCCCACACCGAAAAATAGGGGTCGTACCTATTGAGCCGCTTGGGGAACGAAATGGATTTTCGTGACACGGTGTGCAGTCGTAAACACGCCTTTATAAGTGCAAAATTATTACTTGTAGGTCGTTCTTGGATATACAAAACACCGGTAGCCAGCGATCAATAATTCGATGTATTTCTTTTCGATGCAGTCTCTTCCGCTTCTCGAGAACTCGGGTGTATTTGCGTTCAGAGTAGGTCTTTAGCCTTGTAAATCTGCATGTTGGAAGCTGCCTGAAATCCTCTTGATGTTCAAGCGAAGTAACGGGAGAGTAACGTGACTTTGGTTTTAATTGGCTTTTTGAGGGTTGCACCTGGCTTTGCTTTTTTGTTTAGTTATCACCTACGCCGGTTATATACACTCCTCTTTTAGTCTTCTGCTCTCAATTTCCTTTTTTCTTTTTGCTGCAGATGATTTAATGCTATGATATGAAACTATATAGTGCCTGTTGTTTTCGATGACATGATTTGCACTTGTAGCGCTGCCTGCCGTTGCTCTGCGTTCCGTCTTTTACGCATGTGCCTCCGCAATATTTGCTATCCATTTTTGCTATCCCCTAATTTGAAACATGAAGGTTGAATATCCGTTTTGAAAACTCGTTTTCGAAGGATTTAAGGGCACAAAAATACAAAAGGCGACTGTAATAGCCGCCTTTGTTTTACCTATGAAAGGAAAATTTGTATTGAAAGTCAGTGTTTTAATCTTTGAATTGGAGTCATCCCCTAATTTAAAACACTACCACTTGGCGGAGAGGACGGGTTTTGAACCCGACTCCGCTATATATCTGAGAGTCAAATACTTTCTATTTTATCTTTTTTGACAGGTAACGATTTGGAAACTAAGCGTTCATTTTTTGTCCGAACCTGTCTCAAAGAACCTTTATTACAGTGCGAATATAAATATTCTTTTTTATTTACACAAATTATTCTTATTTTTTTGTATACAAAAGTCTTCGATTGGCTGTTGTTTGGTGGTTCGTGTCTTATTTAAGCAGACAGAAGAACATTTTATTGATTGGATTAAGATTGATTTTGATCAGAGTATTCGTTACCGCTTTGGTTATTTTAGATTTGAGACAGGGGGCATATAGGTATATATATACCTATATGCCCCCTGTCATAACTAAAACAATAACTAAAACTCAATTATCATGAAAACACTGACCTCATTGCCCCTGTTCGACCTGCTCGAAAAGTCTACACGGAACCATGTTTTTACAGACATCGCCCTCGATGCTGCTTACGATGATTTCGTTTCGGCACTCGCTTCGCTCTGCGATACCGAAACCTCATTTCCGCACCTGATGCGTGTACTTTGTTACACCCGCTTGGAGTTTACAGCTTTACAGAAGCAAATCCTGCATACCACCGGTGGTGGGGCGGCTGAAAAAAAATGTGGCCGTAGTATGCCACAAAGCCATTGAGATGATCCGCTGCGAAGAACAGACGGCCTGCTATTATGCAAAGCAGCTGCAGCCTCACATGGAAAGGCTGACATGGCAGGACAGCAAGACCGGCCTGTGCGAAATTATCTTCGCATGGCAAGCCAAAGGTTCCTTCGGGAATATCCCCATGACAAAATTGGCGGCCTACATTCAACAGGTATTCAATATCGACTTGGGTTCCAATCTGAGCCGCACACTCGGGGAGATGAGGCTGCGTAACGACCCCACACCTTATCTCGACAGTATGACCGATGCACTCCTGAGAAAAATGAAACGGACAAAAATAAAACGGTAATCGGATCGACATAGGCATCAGTTATGGGTATACGACCGACTTAAAAAATCTATCGAGCCGCTAAAATTCGGAAATCAGGGAACAGGTGTAAAAGCTGACCTGTTCCCTGATTTGTTTCATATTACTGTATTTTGAGTGCATCGTTCAGACAGTTAATGTGTTAATATGCATTCTTGCGTATGAATCGCTTTCATATACGCAAAGAGATGGACATTCTTTTGCATTCTATATTTCTTAGAACCAGTCTGTTGTAAAAATATTCGATAGAAATCCATACCGTATTCTGTATATCGCCTTGATCTAACCCAGACCTTTGCTGTAAGTAATTTTAAATAGCAAAGGTTATGGAAGTTATCACTTTCGACTCGGCGGCATTCCGTAAACTGCAAGGCGACCTGAATAAGATCATGGAGTTTATCGAGGAGCAGCAAAAACGGCAGCACGACCCGTCGGCAGACGATGAGATGTGGATCGATAATTATGATGCCTGTACATTCCTTAAGATCAGCGAACGTACGCTCCAGCGACTTCGCGCTGCTAAGAAAATCACCTATTCGCGCTTGGACCGCCAGGTCTACTATCAGGTGAAGGAGATCAAGCGAATGTTGCGAAACCACCTGATTCGCAGCAACGAGGAATACCTGCAGGATCTGATCGAAAACCAACGACTCTATGCTGAGCAAAGACGCGCTGCTAAGCCGAACAAATAACGGTCTGGACGTCTTCCGGCATTATATCCCGGGGCCGTGGCGCGTAGGTCGCAACTTTCTTAATCCCCTCTATAAGGACACCAAGCCCTCGTGCAACGTCTATCTGGACCGTCGTAGCCGTCAGTACCGGCTCAAGGACTTCGGCAACGATGACTATAGCGGCGATTGCTTCGCCTTCGTGGGGCGTCTCTTCTCGCTGGACTGTGCCCGGCCGGAAGATTTCGTCAAAATCCTGCGGATCATCGACTCAGACCTGCATCTGGGGCTGGAAAGCGGCCAGAGGCCCTCGGCCGCTGTATCCAATGAAGTCATAGCCCGTAAGGCTGTACCCGTACCACCGGAGCGTGTGAGCCGCCCGTACCGTTATGTCGACAAAGCCTTTTCCGACCAAGAGACAGCCTATTGGATGCAATACGGCATCGGGCGCAGCACGCTCGACCGCTACCATGTAGTATCTGTCGGAGAGTACAGCAGCCGAAATAAGGACGGCGAACCATTCACACTTCGCTCTTCGGAGCAGATGCCTCTGTTTGGATATGTCTTTCCGAAGTACATCAAGCTCTATCGTCCTCTGGCCGATAAAATGCGCTTTCTCTATGGCGGCGATCCGGGTGAGAACTACTGCTTCGGGTTAGAGCAACTGCCAGTACGTGGCGATACGCTCTTTTTGACCGGAGGCGAAAAAGATGTGCTCTCGCTGGCAGCCCACGGGTTCTATGCCGTATGCTTCGGTAGCGAGACCTGCACCGTGCCGCCGGCCCTGATCCGTTCGCTCTCGCATCGCTTCAAGCACATTGTCCTGCTTTATGATATGGACTCCGTAGGAATAGAAAGTGCCTGCCGTCATGAGCAGGAGCTACGCCGTTACGGGGTCAAGCGTCTCGCGCTGCCCCTGTCGGGAACCAAGGGAGAGAAAGACATCTCCGACTATTTCCGTCTGGGCCATAGCGGGGAGGAGTTCCGCGAGCTGTTCGTCCATTTTCTGGACCGTATTTACGAGGAGACCTTCGCCATGCTCAAGCCCTGCGAAGTGGATCCCGCACATCCGCCGGAGGTGCCGCGCACCATCGTCTCCATTAGCGGCGTCCCTTTCGGTACACAGGGCAACCTGCTTTGCGTCACGGGCGGCGAGGGCAGCGGGAAAAGCCACTATGCCGGAGCACTTATCGCCGGAGCCTTGGCCGGGAACGCAGACTCCGATACGTTGGGGGCGACGGTGGCCGGTAACGAGGCCGGCCATGCCGTACTGCTCTACGATACGGAACAGTCGCTACCTCAGCTCTACAAAAACATATCGGTGATCCTGCGTCGTTCGGACATCGCTAAGCCTCCGGAATCGTTCAAAGGCTATTGCCTGAGCTGCATCTCGCGGCGCGATCGTCTGCAGGCGATCGTGCGGAGCATGGATCGGTACTACTATCGATACGGCGGTATCCACTTGGTGGTGATCGACGGCATCGCCGACCTGATCCGCTCGGTCAACGACGAGAGCGAGAGCGTCGAGCTGGTCGAAGAACTTTATCGTTTGGCCGGTATCTATAACACTTGTATCGTGGTGGTATTGCACCTTGTTCCCAGCGGCATGAAAATCCGTGGGCACCTCGGCTCGGAGATCGGCCGTAAGGCCGCCGCCATTCTTTCCATTGAGCGGGACGAGAAACGCGACCTGTGCTGCCTGAAAACGCTCAAGGTGCGCGACGGCAGTCCGCTGGATGTTCCGCTGCTCGAATTCGGCTGGGATAAGCAACGGGCGATGCACGTAAGCCGTGGACAGCGCAGCCCTGAAGCTCAGCAGAGTCGTAAACAGGAGGAACTGAGGGCACTGGCCGGAGAACTCTTCCGTCAGCGGAGCGAATACTCTGCCGTAGAGTTGCGTGAGGCAATCTGCCGGATGCTCGACGTGGCCGAGTCTACGGCCAAAAGTTATATCCGCTTTATGAAAGAGAGAAAAATCGTGGTCTGCAAACCGGGATCGATGGAACTGATCCCGGGACCTGCCGACCGCTAAAACCCCGGATGCGTATGGAAATGAGCAAAGAAGAATTCTTGATGTTGCACGAAAGGCTCCTTGATCGTCTCGATCGGTTGGAGCATAAGATCGAGTCGCTCACTACCATCGGCGGCAAGCAGATGCTCGACAACCGCGAAATGCGTCTGCTGCTGAAGGTTTGCGACCGCACACTGCTACGCTGGCGTCGCAGCCGCAACCTGAGGGGATTTCGAATCAGCGGCAAGGTTTACTATATGGCTTCTGATGTCCACCGATTCCTGCAAAGCGAGTATTATCGGAAAGAAGAACGAAATCGCAATAGAAATAATAAAAACCATTTCCATGAAAAAGAACAGTAAAGTAATCGTGCTGGAGCGCAACCGTTTTGCGATGCTCGTCAAGGTCCATCGTAAAAGTTTGCTGATGCTCGAGGTACTGACCTACATTTGTCGAATACGCAATATCGACCTGGTCATGACGCTCGAAGAGGTGTGCCATGTATTGCGCATGGATGCTGCCGTAGTCGAACAACATCGCCACAAGGGGTTGCTGCGCAGCTATGAGGAAAACGGACTGCGTTTGTACGAGGCTGCCGATCTGGTCCGGCTGAAAGCCGCGCTGGACATGATCGATATCTACCGCCGTATCAACAAGGCGGCCATTATTCCCTCATCTTCTAAATCCACGTCCAAGTAGTATGCAGCACGATCCGGCCCATGTATTCCGATGACCGCCGTCTTGATAGAAACGAACAAGAAAACGATACGCGGTCAAAATCATGTCGAACCATTTGATAGCGATGCATTATGAAAACACCCATCAGTTATTACGGCGGCAAGCAGTCCATGCTCAAGGATATCCTGCCGCTCGTTCCCGAACATGATATCTATACGGAGGTTTTCGCCGGCGGTGCCGCGCTGCTCTTTGCCAAGGAGCCCGTGCGGGTCAATGTGATCAACGACCTGAACGGTGAGCTGGTCAACTTTTACCGTACCGCCGTGGCGGACTTCGATGCCCTGCGCCTCGAGGTGCTGCGCACGGCCCACAGCCGAGAGCAACACAATGTGGCGTGGTTCATCTACCGACATCCGGACTATTTCAGTCCGGTCAAGCGGGCCTGGGCCGTATGAGCGCTTAGCCGGCTGGGATTCTCAGGCGTGTTTTCGTCTTCCTTTTCGTATACCCGTACTACAGGGAAAGGCGCTGCCAGAGTCTTCGCAGCCAAAGAACGCTTTCTTCCCGAACTCAGGGATCTGCTCGAAAAATGCACCATCGAGCAGGACGACGCCCTGAAAGTGCTCTCCCGCTTCGATACCCCGACGGCCTTTCATTTCGTGGATCCGCCCTATGTGGGCTCCGATATGGGCCATTATACGGGGATGTTCAACGGGGAAGATCTGGACCGCCTGCTCGAGACGCTCTCCGGAATAAAGGGGAAATTCATGCAGACGATGTATCCCCATGACCTGATCCGCGAGTATGCCGACCGTTTCGGTTGGACGCTCCATCCTGTGCAACGTACCGTAACCGCTTCCAATACTAAACGCCGCAAGCAGGAGGAATGGATGATCACCAACTATTAAATCCGAAAAAGGATGAGAACGAACAAGGATTTATTGAAAGAGGTATACCGGCTTCGCAATCTGATCGCCGGGGAGAGAGGGTCGCAGCAGATCGATCTGGCGCAGATAGAGAGCGATTACCGTTTTCAACGTGAGCTCCGGGAGTCGAAAGGCTATGAGCTTCGGGGGCAAATCGATGCGCTCAACCGGGAGTATGCCCGGGTCATTGAGGACAAGCAGCGCCAGGCTCGCAATGACGCTTACTTCGCTACGCCCGAGGGCGCTGCGCACAAACGACGGCTGGAAGAGGCGATCGCACAGAGGCAGCAGGCATGGAAGGAGCATCTGCGGCAAAGTATCTCGTTCATCGAAGGTCGTCTACAACAGACTCTCGGCCCGCATTGGGGTGTGAGTCGCTATAACGAGGAACATATGATCATCGGTGTTATCGATGCGGCAGGTTCCACTCCGCAACAGCGTAAGTATTATTTTGGTCAGGATATAGATATCTGGTATGAGGATCGTATGGGGCGCGGCACGAATAATGTCCGATTCCGTGCCAACTGCGGCACTACCGGTAGTTTTGAAATGGAAGGAGGAGGGACTGTGGGCGAGAGGGCCATGTTCTACGTTGGGATTGGGCGACTGTTATCCGACCGGATCCTCGTCCGGGATATCCGCCACACGATGGCCACGACCGTACAGGTCGCAGGCAATCTGAGCAATGAACTCGCTCGTCTGCAAAAGGAACTGGATGATCCGCTGACAGAACGGAAGCAGACAAGTCTGGCTCCGGCTGATGCAGGAGAAAAACAAAGTCGTCAGCACCACTTTCCGAAACCTCCTAAACCCAAACGGGGAATAAGATAGGCACTGAAAACAAAGCAAGGGACACACGATTCCATGTGTCCCTTGCTTTGTTTAATTGATCGTGTAAATATTATTCCAATACAGTATCCATATGAGAATAGTTCAGCAGATTGATCTCTCCCGCACTGTTTTCCAACGTACCGGCATAAATGACGGCTTTACCCACTACCTGTTCTTTGATCCATTTATTCATCTGTTTTAGTGCCTTTTCAAATTCCGTATGATAGGTCATCGCCGATTTGATCTCGATGCCGTACAATCCGGTTTGTTTCCGCAGTAACAGGTCAATCTCGTTCTGATTCGAATCCCTGTAAAAATAAAGGTTGCTCTCCTTACCCTGATTATATCGCTGTTTTAAAGCCTCCATGGTCACGAAGTTCTCGAACAATGCCCCACGCATTTTGTCCCGTGCAAGTTGCGCCGGAGATTCGATGCCGAGTAGGCTGCAGGCAAGCCCCGTATCGGTAAAATAGAGTTTGGGCGTTTTGGTCAGCCGTTTACGGGTGTTCTCAAAATACGGAGGCAGTAAAACTACGATATACGATGCCTGCAAAACGGACAGCCATGCAGCGATCGTATTCGAACTTACACCCACCTCACTCGCCAATTCCGATGCCTTGAACAACGAGCCGATACGCCCGGCACAAAGCCGGATAAACGTATGGAACTGCATCATGTCCTTAATTTGCAGCAGATCGCGCACGTCTTTGTCGAGATATGTTTTTACATACGCCGGATAAAGGTATTTCGGAATATTCCGCCCGGCATAAATCGCCGGATAAAATCCGTCGAACAACAATTCATCAAGCGTTTTTTCGGCGGCCTGCTCATGTATCTCGGAATAGGCCAGCGGGAGCAACTCGAAAACGGCCGTACGCCCGACCAGCGACTGCGAAACCTTTTTCAGCATGGCGAACTGCGAACTGCCTGAAAGAATGAACCGCCGGGTGGGATCTTCGTCCACCATACCCTGAATATAGGATAGCAGGTTAGGCGCGTTATGCACCTCATCGAGAATCATTCCTTCGACATGCTGGTTCAGAAAAGCGACAGGATCATTCTCGGCAAAGTTCCGCACGTCGAGGTTTTCCAGCGAATAATACTGTAACTGTGAAAACAAGTTACGGATCAAGGTTGTCTTGCCCGACTGACGCGGCCCGGTGATCGTAATGACGGAGAAATAGCGGAATGCCTCTTTAACCTCATCGGATATCGATCTGTAAATATATTGATCCTTCATATTCTTTATGCAATTTTGAAGTTGCACTGCAAATATGCATAAAAATAGTATCGTTACCAACTTTTGTGTGTGATTAAATTCCCGGTAAATTCCAATCGACACATAAAAGCGACATACGCCGGGTGTTTGTTTTTGTCGATATCCGACTACTTCGGGATATCCGCGACACAATGATCTCGACCGTACAGATCGCAGATAATCTGGGCGATGAACTCGCTCGTCTGCAAAAGGAACTGGATGATCCGCTGACAAAACGGAAGCAGACAAGTCTGGCTTCGGCTGATGCAGGAGAAAAACAAAGTCGTCAGCACCACTTTCCGAAACCTCCTAAACCCAAACGGGGAATAAGATAGATAGCTTGGTTATAACATAAACAAAGGATGCAGTGAATGCGTCCCTCTTTCTATAATTGGTTTATTTTTTACATATCGTTCCAGGCCATAACCGATCCGCCCGATGTGCTCATCGACTTTTCACCTCCGTAAATTACAGTCTTACGATCTGCCCCGGTTCCGGAAAGCTTGGCCCAATAATCGAGTCCCTTGAAATATTCTTTAGAGCAAGTTGCTCCCGATTTGATCTCGTAAGCGTATTGCACACCTCGCTCAGTCCGTATCAGATCCACTTCATTGCCCGAACTGTCGTGCCAGAACGACAGAGACGGTTCTACTCCTCGGTTATAGTTGCGCTTCAAAAATTCGTTAACGACTAAATTTTCAAACAGTCCGCCTCGCAGGTAATGCGTGTCAAGTTGCACTACGTCTCGTATTTCCAGCAGCGAACAGGCTAAGCCTGTGTCGTAAAAATAGAGCTTGGGGGATTTGATAAGTCGTTTCGAGAAATTATTGTAGTCGGGGCGCAGGAAATGGATGATATAGCTCTCCTCCAGAATCGAAAGCCATGCATCGACTGTGGGTGCCGATACACCGCACTCGACAGCCAGCGATGCCTTGTTGAGCAGTTGTCCGATACGTCCGGCGCATAGTTTGATAAGCCGCCGGAACTTCGACAGATCGCCAATGGCTTTCATCTGACGAACGTCACGTTCGATATAGGTCTTGATATAGTTCGGATAATAGTCTGTCGGCTCTATGTCGCGGTCGTAAATACTCGGATAGGCTCCGTTGAAAATCTCCCCGTTGATCATTCGGGGCAGGATTCCGGCATGACGCATCTCCTCATGCGAAAAAGGCAGCAGGGTCAGAATACCGACACGTCCGGCAAGCGACTGATCGACCGCCTCCATCAACTCCGTGTTTTGCGAACCGGTCAGGATATACATGCCTGTCTGTCGCTCTTGGTCCGTATGAGTCTGAAGATAGGAAAGCAAAGAAGGAACACGCTGCACTTCATCGATGATCGTATGCGACGGATAGGTAGCGATAAAGCCTCGTGGATCTTCCGTTGCGAACTCACGATTATCCAGATCTTCAAGCGATACCCGCTTGTAATCGGGAAAGGTCAGTTCCGCCAAAGTTGACTTGCCGGACTGCCGTGGCCCGGTGATCGTGACGAAGGGGTATTTCGTGGCCAGTTGCTGTAACTTGGCTTGCATTGTTCTTGCTATCATCATGATTTTGCATTTATGCAAAAATAAAATCGGATTTTATAATTGCAAAATATATGCCTGCATTTTGTTGCTTCGTAATTAGCCCGATGACTCTCTGAGATTTTCAAAGCAAAAACGGGTATTCTGTCATTTCCCAATAAATAACTAAGGAATCATCCGAGACATTCCACAGAGTACTTGAATGGTTGTCGGGCATTGATAAATCCCAGCATATTGTGTTTTCAGGTATGTTTATACCTACACGCCTGATACAAAATAATAAAATCACTATTTGTTGTGATTTTTGAGTGATTTATCACGGGATAACATTATATTTGCACTGAAATCACAATATCATGGGATTTATGATAATTATTGGTCAAGCGATCAAAGAACGGCGCAGAATGCTGAAGATAACGCAACGGACACTCGCAGAACTTTCGGGCGTAGGGATCAATACGCTCACGAAGATCGAGCGGGGCGAAGCGAATCCCACGCTCGCCGTGCTCGGGAAGATCCTCGACACATTGGGATTGAGGTTGACAGTAGAAATTAAAAACAATAACGAATTATGAGGCAAGGAGCCGTATATATGAATGGCTATCTGGCGGGCATACTGACCGAAGTATCGCCTACGGAATATGTGTTCCGATATGATGACGGTTATTTCGCCGATCGTAAGATGCCGGCGGTCAGCCTGACGCTTCCCAAGACGCAGCAGGAATACCGCTCCGCATATCTGTTCCCGTTTTTCAGTAATATGCTCTCCGAGGGACGTAACCGGGCCGTGCAGTCGCGCCTGCTGCATATAGACGAAGCAGATCATTTCGGCATTCTGCTGGCGACCGCCCGGACGGACGTCGCCGGAGCCGTCACCGTTAAACCCCTATAACGATGGAACCGATTACACGATGCCTTTCGACATTGGCCGAAGGTTACGACACCTACTCTCCGGCAGCTATAAGATACCTGTTCGATGGCCGACCGGTATCGCCGTTTCTGGATTATACGCCCATCGACGACGACAGCCACAGCGAAACTCAGGAAGAATTCCTGCACAACCAAGAGCACATTTCCCTGTCAGGCGTACAGCCGAAATACTCGATGGTCATCCGTGGCGGCAAGCTGGTACTGACACGGGAGGGCGAGCAGGGACGTTATATCCTCAAACCCAAACTGAGCGATTTCCGTAACCGGGTACATAGTCCGGCCAACGAGCATCTGACGATGCAGATCGCCTCGCAAGTCTTCGGTATCGAAACGGCCGAGAACGGGTTATGCTTCTTTCAGGGGGGCGAGCCGGCCTATATCGCCAAACGCTTCGATGTAAAACCCGATGGCACGAAATGGCGGAAAGAGGATTTCGCTTCGCTGGCCGGACTCAGTACGGAGAACGGTGGCAAGAATTTCAAATACGGCTTGCTGACCTACGAGGAGTGCGGCGATCTGATCCGCAAGTATCTGCCCGCATGGAGGGTCGAGATGCTGAAATTCTTCGATTTGGTCGTATTCAATTTTCTGATATGCAACGGTGACGCCCACCTGAAAAATTTCTCGGTGCTCGAAACCGAATCGGGGGATTTCCGGCTCGCTCCGGCTTATGATCTGATCAATACCAAGCTGCATGTCAACGATGGGATATTCGCCCTCGAAAAGGGTCTGCTAAAAGCAGATGCCGAGCGGTTCATGCCGATGGGATTCGTGCGCGGGACGACTTTTTTGGAATTCGGTAGGCGGTTGGGGTTGCCTGAAAAAATGATTCGTCGGGAACTCGACCGGTTCTGCGCATCCTATTCGCTTCTGGATAAGTTAATAGCGAATTCCTATCTTACGGAAGAGCTGAAGGAAAGCTACCGGGAGATGTATCTCGGACGGCGGGACTCTTATCTGAAAATAGGGCTCTGAATAGATTCAACGGACAAGGGTCCGGATGCTCGGGATTAAATTTCTGACTTTTTAATCGAATACCCGAGGCTCACGTTCGATGAGTTCCGGGTATCGTATCAGTCGTTCGGTTTACACTAAGCAAGGAATAAGATAGGCACTGAAAACAAAGCAAGGGGCGCCTGAAAGCGTCCCTCACTCCATTATTCGATTATTTTCACATGAATGTATATGATAATCCGTCCGGGTGACAGCCATTATGTAGCTACTTTATATTCTGCATTTTTTCAGGGTTCTGACGACAATCGAAAACAAAAGAAATGATAACTTTTTCCGGCAATATATAATAGAGGATTTTATAGTTTCCTTCGACAAGATACCTGAATTCGACCGATAAATCTTGCAATAATTCTTCCCGTTGTCCAGCAAGGGGATTGTCCGAAAGAATTTGTGTGCGCTGCGTGATTTTCATTGCGATCTTTCGCGCAATTCTCAACCCCGCCACCTTCTTATAGTAACCAAAGATCTTTTCCAAACTCGAAGCGGCCTGCTCCGACCATTCGACGATTATCGCCATGATGCAACGCGTTCTTCCATTTCGGATTGCGATATCGTGCGACCCGCTTGTGCATCTGCAATAGACCTCTCTGCCATCGCACGATACTCCTCAATCGTCATACGGCGCAGCGGTTGCTCCTCTATGGACGTGGCCTTGATTTTCATCCGCTTGAGCATCTCCATGACGAACGAATGCTCCTGTTCGGATTTCGGGGTTATGATAATCTGATTCATAGTTTCCTTATCCTGTCTCTGTTTACAAAGATAACGCAAAATTTATATAAGTTAGTACGATTAATGGAAACGAATGGCTTCGTTTCTTGTTTACTCCTGTAAAACGCGTAGGGTAATCCCGTTTTATCCTAATTGATCGTTTCTCCAAAATTAGAGTCATTTGCCAACATACCATTTTGATTATAATGGATAAATCATTACTGGGTAAGTTTCATGATAGACATATCGAGACGGAACGTTACAAAACGTTCCACGTGTTACGACGATTGAAGCACTACTGGGCGATTTCGGTGACCGTAATATCCCGGACCCCGGAGGCGATGGACACCTCGTATGTACGACTGTGGCCGCCGGAGTCGCCGATCGTGAACCGTCCCCGGTAATCGCCCGAGGGGGTGATGTCGACCGGAACGCTCAGGCCGGTGGCCGTGTTGTAATCGGTGGTTTTGCTGCCTCCCGAGACGATCTTCGCCCCGTCGATCGAGACGCTTCCCGAACCCGACACGTTGCGGTAGGCGATCGTGAAGCGGCCCGTGTAACCCGGCTCGCCGATACGGAACGTGACGGTCGCCACCATGCCGACCTTGCTCGTACCGTAAGCGACCGTAAGCGGATTGGCCGCCCGGAATACGGTCGAGGCATCGACCGTTACGGGATTGTCGTAGGCGTCGCTCAGCGTGAAGCGTATCCGCACGTCCCCGGGCTCGGACTGCGTATAGCCCACCTCGAGCGGCGTATCGCTCACGACCCGTCGTCTCGTCCCCTGCGGAAAGTCGCTCCCGTCGAGGAGGGCGCGGCCCGTGCCCTCGACGAGTTCGTAGCTCAGGTAGAGTGCGGCGTCGGGATCGTTCGTGCAGAAAGGCAGAAGCTTTAGTGTGGCCGTTTGCGAGCAGTCGTATTCCGGAGCGAAGCCCTCGGAGAGCAACAGCGTGGTCATCGAGACGCGGCAGTCGTCGTTGCTGACTCCCCGGACGGTCACCTCCATGCGGTAGTGACGGTTGCGCCGCAGGTTGAAGTCGTCCGTCGTGTTGCTGCCCAGAAAAATGTAGTAGTTCAGCGGAACGCCCATGAAGCTCGCATGGATATGGACGAACGTCGCTCCCTCGGGGGCATGGGCCATATCCCGCAGCCGGGGTTCGGTGACGGCCGGGTTCGTGCCGCGCAGGTTCTCGGGCAGGTAGTACGTGCGGGCGGGCACGCTGTTGTCCGTGATTTCCTGCTGATCGAAGCCCGAAAGCAATGTTTCCGTGGCAGGCCGGTTGTCGGCGAAGGGTGTGAGGGTGGCCGGCACGCTGCGCAGCGCAATGGAATGCAGTTCGAGGCCCGGCGGGTACTCCTCCCCGAGCGAGACGCTCAGATCGAGCCGTGCGAGGCATCGCTCCAGCCGCAGGGGAATCTCGGTGGCTCCTTCCACGCGGACGCTTTGCTGGGCGGACATGGCGATACCCCCTCGGGCGAGCTCCTCGTCGTTGCGCAGCGGCAGCGTACAGGTGGCCAGTCGTTCGGCCGTCAGCTCGCCCGGATCGCCTCCCGTATTGGCCAGCGCGAACAGTTCGTAGTCGCCCGGGGGCAGGCTCAGCGAAACGCGGCTTCCGGGATTTTCGAGGTAGAGACGCTCGGAGGTTTCGGGCGTCGTTTTATGGAAGAAGTAGAGGCTTAGATCGTGCACGGCACTCTCCTGTACGGTGCCGTCGCCGCTGCGGGTCATGGCCTCCGGACTTAACCGCAGGGTCAGGGTCGCCTCCCGCTCCGTATCGGGCACGGGCACATCGTGGGCCGAGAGGCAGCCTACCAGTGTGCAGCAGAGTGCGAGAAACGACTGAAACAGATATTTTCGGATTGTCATAGTAAGCGAAGGTTATGGGCGGGGCTTTCGGGCCCCGGTCCGGAATGAAACAATGGGAAATGAAGACGGAATGAATCGAAAGACGATGGCTATGCGCCGATACCGATCGTCTGTGTGGCTGGGGGTTCTCAATCGGCCACGGTGATCGTGGTGCTCACGTTCTTGCCGATAAGTCCGGCCAGTGAGACCGCCACGCGGTAGTAGTCGTTGCGCAGGATCGTATCGCTCTCGGACTTATGCCTTACGGTCAGGCTGCCGTCCGTGTCGAAACAGAGCAGAGAGATCGACGGCAGCGATTTCTCTCGTGCCTCGATCATCGAGGTCGGATCGAAAAAGGTGCGAGTGGCGTTCGGTTCATCGGTAAACGATACGGTGACTTGTCCCTCTCCCGAAACCGGAGAATTCATTTTGTACGTTTCCCTGCCGCAAGAGGCAAATGTCCAAGCGCCAGTATGGCTGTAATTCAACTTTTCATCGGGTATGCTTTGAATGGATTCATACGAGAAATGCTTCGATGCAGCTGTTCGGGAACAAATGTATCATTGTTTTTTCAGTGATCTTACCTATTCGCTGCCGGGGATACATTGTTTTTTTATAGATAAATTTCGTCTATCCTACTCATTGACAAACTGGTATATTTATATCAATGGTAAAAAAAACGATACGACGGGTAAATAAAACCATATAAAGAAGGAAGACGTATCCTCGTAAATCAGGACTAAGCTATCTTTGTAAGAAACTCAGATGTTATGACACCCAAAAACGAACCTGCGGTAGCCGTACTGATCGACGGCGACAACGTATCCCACGAGCGGATCGGCGAGATTGTGCGCTTTGCGGAGCAATACGGCGCGCTCGTTATCAGGCGGATCTACGGCGATTGGACCCGGCGGACGCTGACCAAATGGAAGGAAGAGGCCAAAGTGCACTCGTTTCGACTGGTAGAGGCTCCGTGCTATACGGCGGGCAAGAATACGACCGATATGGCGCTTGTCATCGACGCGATGGATATTCTGCATGGAGGTGGGATCGACTGCTTCTGCATAGCCGCCAGCGACGGGGACTACACGATGCTGGCCCAGCGTATACGCGAGGCCGGGCTCATGGTGCTCGGCTACGGAGAGGGCAAGACGCCGGAGGCGCTGGTCGCCTCGTGCCGGGAATTCCGCTATGCCGGGCAGCAGCAGGGAGTCGAGCCGGAGCTGCCGCCGAACACGCCGGAGTACTTTATCCGCCGGGACATGCCCCTGTTCGAGAAGGCATTCGAAACGGCTGCTGCGGGAAAAGACGAAGTGCCGCTCTCGCAGGTCGGAACGGCGCTCAAGAAGCTGATGCCCAAATACCGTATCAAGCGCTACGGGTGCAAAACGCTCGGAGAGCTGTACGAGAGGCTCGACCGGTACGAGCTCGTCAAGACGGAGAAAGGAGTGGCGGGGATGGTGAGAAGGAAATTTACGGAATGAGAATCCTCCAGATAATCTAATTTCGTCATTACGATCTCCGATACAGTCTCTTCCGGAGTGAGCATGTACAGCAACTTGTCGTCGCTACCGGAGATCATTACGGAACAGTAATAGGTTAAAGAACCGTTCGCATCGCAGGCCAGTTTTTCGCCCGATGCGCTATAAATATAGCTAAACTTTGATTGCCTGCAACGACCTGTTTGATTTCGTAATTAGCATTCTTAAAAAGGGACTGTCTAACAAATCTTAGACAGTCCCTTTTTATAAAGAGAATTATGCTTGGGATCATTTTATTTTTTCAGGTCAAATGTGCATTTAATTGTTTTCTACCATTATAAAATATCACCCAGCGTTTCGATTTCAGTCGTGTCGGTTGGCTTTATTTCTGTATTTTCTCCATTTGCAACAACTTACTTGACGCGCACGTGTAAAATTCTTAAAATATGAGTCATGTACGCTTTGTGCATATTTATCCAAATATTCTTGTGGCTGATAAAAATGATTATCTTTCCCGTTATAAACCAATAACGAATTATCCGGCAATAACAGCCACCACGCATTGAACCATTCAATAGCAAAAATCAATTTGTATTTGATTTTCCGAATTGCCCGGAATGCTATTTCATTTCCGGTCCGACCGGCCCACCGGATATGAGCCAAAGAATCGAATGCATTGGTGGAACGGATATAAATTCCTTCGAAGTTCCCTAAACACAAAGTATCCTTATACCACATAATTTCATCGTATACACAACCGGGGAGACGCTTTTTTTTGGAAAATATCAAAGAAGAAAACAAGGAATCCATTACCGTGAAATCCCTCTCCGGATATTGGTAAATATTGATGTGGAGCGTAGGGATACACAATACATCGATCGTATCCAAAATGGATTCACTATAACGCTTACTGTAATCATAATAAACCTTCCATGCTCGAACGATTTCCTTGCGGGCGAATTCCTGTAGAAAAGACCGCTCTTGCTGCAACTGGTCAAAACAAGGATACGAGACGGATTGGGCATGCGTCTCATGAAGAAGACACAAGAACAAAACGATCCACAAGTTTCTTTTCATGATAATAAATTATTTTAGAATACGCAATACACTAGGTTGGAAATCAGTGACAATATTGTATGACTTATGTACAATACTCCCTACATCCGGATCCATGACTTTGAATCTTTGTCGAGTTTTCCCACTGGGCAATGTTTTCTGTTGAAACTCTTGGATACCGACCGTATGTCCTCTTCCCTGTACAGTGTAAGAAACGGCAATGGGACGATCTTGCTTTAACGTAGCCTCAATTTCATCTACTTTTATGTTGTCGGTTTGTAAACCATTTTTATTTGCGAGTTGGTTATAATCGGCACCGTCTGCTTCTATTTGAAAATTAGCTGGTAATTCCTTTCCCGAATACTCAGCTGGAAAACACGGTCAAACAGACCCAGTAAGGACGGTTCAAATTGACCCGTTTAAAACGGCTTAAATTGACCCGTTTAAAACGGTCGAAACTGACCCAGTAAAAACGGAGCAAACTGACCCACCTTTGGGTTTGGATATAAAAGTTGCATTCGGAAGGTTTTTAAGGAATCGGATTTTGTTAGCTTAAATCTCATAAGCAACAAAAATCTGCAGATTATGCCTAATAAATCTTTACCGATGAACAAACTAAGAACGATCATCCGTTTGTATACCGAACGTGTCGGTTTACGCGCGATTGCGGAGTTGTCGCGCACATCTCGCAACACAGTCAAAAAGTATGTAAATAAGTGGAATGCTCTCAGTATGACCTATGAGGCGTTCCTGGCCAAGAGCGATGCAGAGCTATATTCCCTGTTTTGCATCGACAAGGTTCCGGAGTCCCCTAATCCCCGCCTTGAGGCCTTAGAAGCTTTTCTGCCGTCAGCAAGCAAAGAGATGGCCCGTAAGGGGATGACCAGCCACAAGCAATGGGAACGCTATCGTGCCCTCCATCCAGACGGCTACAGCCTGACACAGTTCCGTGTTGCCCTTCGCCGTTACGAGCGAGTGAGCAACCCTTCTATGCGTATGGAGCATAAAGCCGGCGATAAGCTATTCGTCGACTATACCGGCTCCAAGTTGTGGATCTACCCTCCGGGCGAACAGCCCCGTGAGGTAGAGGTGTTCGTAGCAATCCTTGGGTGCAGTCTACTCACCTATGTGGAAGCTGTGGAGAGCCAGCGCAAGGAGGATTTTATCACCGCCTGCGAGAATGCATTCTATTACTATGGCGGCGTTCCCCGCGCTATCGTTCCTGACAACCTTAAGAGCGCCGTCACGAAAGCCAGCCGTTACGAAGCGCTTCTGAACACTGAGTTCGAGCGGTTCGGAGAGCATTACGGCGTGACGGCTTATCCGGCCCGCGCCCGCAGTCCCAAGGATAAAGCGCATGTCGAGAACGCGGTCAAATTGACCTATAAGGACATCTTCACGGTTATCGAACCGCTTCACTGCCCTGATCTTCGGTCGCTCAATGTAGCTATCCGCGTAGCGCTTGAGAAGCATAACAACAAGAACCTGGATCGTCGCAACTACTCGCGCCGCAGTTACTTCGAGGACGTGGAGCAGGAAGCCCTCGGACCTCTGAACCCGATCCGTTACCAGATGAAAAAGCATATTGTTACAACGATCGACAAGTATGGTTATGCACGTCTTCATGAGGATATCCACTACTACAGCGTTCCCCATACCTACATAGGCAAGAAGGTGCAGTTGTCCTATACGGCGACCGATGTTGAGATCCGCTATAACTACGACATCATAGCGCATCATACCCGCGACCGCCATAACTATCGTTACACCACCGTTACCGAACACCTCTGCCCCAAGCACCGCGCCGTGATGGAGTGGTCGCCCGAACGGTTCGTTCAGCAGGCCGCCGCCATACACGAAGATGTGGAACATTATATCCGCCGGATACTGGAGAAGGTCCGTTATCAGGATCAGGCCAATAAAATGTGTTCCGGTATCCTGAACTTCGCCCGTAAGGCAGGACCCGAGCGCCTTGCCGCCGCATGTCGTCTGGCCGACAGCTATGGCAAGTACAGCTTTAGGGAGATACAAGAGATACTTCAGAATAAATCCGAGGCGATAGATCTTCCCGAAGAACTTGCCGACATGCCCGAACACGAGAACATCCGGGGCAAGGAATATTACAAATAATCTAAATCCAGTAAAACTATGAACAATCAGACCTTAGAGAAACTGCGCCAGATGCGCCTGTTCGGCATGCACGACGCTTTTAAGACATCGTTGGAGAATACCATCAAAGAGAAGATGACCCAGGATCAGTTCGTATCACACTTGGTACACTGCGAATGGGATAACCGTAAGAATCGGGCCGTAGAGCGGGCGGTCAGGGCGGCACAGTTCCGTTATAACGCAACACTGGATGATGTCGATTATACCTTCGAGCGGGGTCTCGACCGTAATCAGGTCGAACGGCTTGCGGCTATGGAGTTCATACGCGACCACAAAGACCTTATCATTACGGGACCGACAGGAACGGGCAAAAGCTATCTTGCAACGGCACTCGGATATAAAGCCTGCCAGGACGGATTTAGGGTGCTGTACGCCAGTACGGCCAAACTGATGAGCCAACTTAAAATATCCAAGGCAAAAGGCTCTATTCTGGCTGATCTTAAACGTATCGAACGCCAGGACCTGCTGATCCTCGACGACTTCTGTATGCAGCCGCTCGATACGCAGTCTCGGGGCATACTGATGGATATCATCGAGGACCGGCATCAGCGTCGATCGACAATGGTTACCTCGCAAATACCCGTAAAAGACTGGTACGACGTGATCGGCGAGAAGACCATCGCCGATGCCGTATTGGACCGCATCGTACACCACTCGTTGCGTGTCGAACTCTTCGGTGAATCGATAAGGAAAAGAAAAGCTAAATCAGAGAATGCTTATGTATAGATATGCCTGCTGCAAATACGTCATTGCCCTTTTAGGACGAAGAGTTATCTTTGCAGTGTCGGTCGACACAATCCCGACCGTTTTATAGGCGAGAACAAAGTAGGGTTCTCGCACATAAACAGGGATCAAAGACCTACAAAAAATGTTGTTTAACCCGGGCTCAATCATATCCTTTTAGACCCTATTCCGGACAACAACTTTTTACCAGTTTTGCTCAACAACTTTAGGGGGTCAACTTCCTCCGTTTTTTAGGGGTCAATTTTACCGTTTTTTCCATATACTTCATCCGCACCGATATATAAACAAAATCGGAGAGTTGTAGAAAAAGAATGTCTGGAGAATGATATTATACCACAAAAAATACGTAACTTTGTGGCAAAATTTAGGATTATGGGTGCAAACAGTTCTTACAAGGCGATGCACGACATTGTGGAACAAGCAAAGGAGGGGACAATATTCATCCCTGACGATTTCACAATGTGTGGTACTCCCGATGCAGTACGGTCGGGATTAAGCCGTTTGTGCCGCAATGGGAAATTGTGTCGTTTTGCAAAAGGCATTTACTATATACCGATATACGACAAGTGGGATGGTACACTAAGAGAGCCATCCTTAGATGCCATCGCCTTAAAAATAGCGCAACGGGACAATGCGCGTGTCATTCCGACTGGAGCTTATGCCCTTAACAAATTAGGACTATCCACACAAGTTCCGGCCAATATCATTTACATAACAGATGGTTCTGCCCGGCAGATGAGGTTTGGAGAGGGAAAGAGTATCACATTCCGGCATAGCAACGACTTGGGGAATTTCGCTTATCAATCCCAATTGATGCAACTGGCTGTTCTTGCCATGCGTGAGATTGGCGAGAAAGCCATAACAGAAGACCAGAAGGAAATAATAAAAAATATGATAACCAACCATGTCTCAGAACAAGAATTTATTCATGATATAGTTCTTGCTCCTACATGGATAAAAACGATATTGCAGCGATGAAATTCATTGATTTATCAACGGAAGACCGTGTGGATATACTTGACCGTGTTTCCACAGAGTTGAATATAAGGCAACGTGAGGTCATAGAAAAAGATTGGTGGGTGACGGCAGTCCTCCGTGCAATGTTCAGTTTGCCGTATGCCAATCATCTGTCTTTTAAGGGCGGAACATCGTTGAGTAAGTGCTGGCATCTGATAGACCGCTTCTCAGAGGATATAGACATTGCCATTGACCGAGAATATCTTGGCTTCAGCGGAACTTTATCCAAAACGCAAATCAGTGACAAGTTGCGCCGCGCTGCCTGTTCCTTTGTCCGTGAGACCATGCAACACGATTTGGCAGAACGGTTGTACCAAAACGGCATATCAAAAGAAAAGTTCAAGGTGAATGTGGATATTACCCCTGTCACCACCACCGACCCGGAAGTCATAAACATCAATTATGATTCTGTGTTATCCGTTTCCATAGATGGTATGGACGGCAATCAATATATCCTGCCAAAAGTAAAAGTGGAAGTCAGCGGCAGGTCAATGAGCGAGCCTGTAAGTGAGATTACTCTTGATTCCATGATAGATCAGGTATATCCGAAAGCTCCTTTTGCAGAACCGAAGTTCATTGTACGTGCAGTGCTTCCCGAACGCACTTTTCTTGAGAAGGTATTCCTGCTTCATGAAGAATTTGCCAAACCAAGAGATTTAATTAGAATAGAGCGTATGTCACGGCACATGTATGACATCGGCCAGATGTTGAAAACTCCAATAGCCGAGTGTGCCATCAATGATGCCGAGCTTTACCGTCAAGTAGTGGAACATCGTCGCACATTCATTGGATTGCGTGGTTTCGACTATGACACACTTTATCCTGCAACGCTCAATATAGTTCCACCTGCTTCTGTTGTAGAACAATGGAAATCTGACTATGAGAATATGCGGTTGCACATGATTTATGGTGAATCCATACCATTTGATGAGTTAGTCAACAACTTAAAAGAGTTGAATAAAAATATAAGAAACCGTATGACAACTTTATAGGTTATATTTTACATCATGGCAAATAATCAAACACACTCACATATATTTACTAATAAGGAAGGAAACACCTTGATACGTGAGTTTGAGGGTGTATTAAGCAACAATCCCTCAATAAAGAATCTTGATGCGGTGGTAGGATTCCTTCGTGCATCAGGCTATTTCTCTTTGCGGCCTTTTTTAGACAATATCAACAAGGCTCGTGTGTTAATTGGTATAAACGTAGATAAGTACATAGCAGAAGCTGCCCGCCAAGGAAGAATATTCTTTGGGGCAGAAGAAGAGGTTAAAGCCGACTGCTTACAGCAAATACGTCGGGACATTGAACAATCTGGATATAAAAAGGAGATAGAAGATGGTATTTTTCAGATGGTAAAGGACTTGGCAGATGGAAAATTGGAACTACGGGCGCATCCATCAAAGAAAATTCATGCCAAGATATATGTATTATATCCTAATGATTTCAATCAATACACACAAGGAATGGCTATTACTGGTTCCAGTAATCTATCCGGAAACGGACTGGGCATCACAGAGGACAAACAATATGAATTCAATGTAAAGATGTCACAGTTTGATGATGTAAAGTTTGCAAAAGATGAATTTGAAGAGCTTTGGAAAGAAGCTGAAGGATGCGAAATAACAGCAGAAGAACTCAAAATCAATATAGAGCGAACTTATCTCAAAGGCGACATATCTCCTTATGATTTATACATAAAAATGCTCATAGAGTATTTCTCTGACCGTGTGATGGATGCAGACGATGAGAATCCGCTTGACGTTCCAGAGAACTATACCAAATACGATTATCAAATGGATGCCGTAGTGGAGGGATATCAGAAGTTATTACGCTATGATGGTTTCTTTCTTGCGGATGTTGTAGGTTTAGGCAAAACTGTTATCGCAACCATGATTGCCAAGAAATTTTTGCAAGAGAATGGGCGCGACAACACCAAAATACTTGTGGTATATCCCCCAGCCGTGGAGCAGAACTGGAAAACTACTTTCAAAGATTTTGGAATTGACAAGTACACCAAATTTATTACCAATGGCAGTTTGAACAAGGTACTTGATGAAGATAACTATGACTATTGGAACGCAGACGAATACGACCTTGTCCTTGTGGATGAAGCACACAAGTTCCGCTCTCACACAACAAACGCTTTCGAGCAGTTGCAGGAAATCTGCAAGATGCCACGCATTAACCAAGGTCATATCGAAGGCTACAAAAAAAAGGTGATGCTCATTTCGGCAACCCCAATGAATAACTCACCGGCCGACATATACAATGAAATCCTTCTTTTCCAAGACCCGCGCCACTGTACCATCGACGGTGTGGCTAATCTTACGGCATTTTTTAGCCCGCTCATCAAGGAGTTCAAGCGATTTCGTAATGAGTCAGAGTTTGATTTGACCAAATTCAAAAAACTGGCAGAGCAAGTGCGCGACCGCATCATAAAACCTTTGTCTGTTCGTCGTACCCGTACCGACATCGAAAGTGTGCCACGCTACAACAAGGATGTGAATGGTTTCCCAAAGGTGGAGCGTCCAGTAGAAAGTCGCTACGAACTGAACGAGCATTTGGCAGACTTGTTTGAGAAAGCTATGCTCACGCTGACAAAGGAACTGAGCTATGCACGTTATCAAGCTATTGCTTATCTGAAACCTGAAGCCGCAAATGGTTTATATGACAATGCAGAAACCATTAGCCGTTCTTTGGCTGGAATCCGTAAGAATGGACTGGTTAAACGTCTGGAAAGTAGTTTCCATGCGTTCCAAGTTTCTATTGAGAACTTCAAGATTGCTAATCAGAACATGATTGATATGTTCAATAACGACAAGGTATTCATTGCTCCTGACCTTGATATCAACAACTTGTTGGCAGCAGGATGGAGCGAGGAAGAAATTGAAGAGAAACTGAATGCCAAGGCGCAGGATAACCCGAAGAATGCAAAGTTTGCGGCAAATGATTTTCGCCCAGAGTTCATTGATATGCTCAGAGCAGACCAAGATATTCTTGAACAAATGTACATAGACTGGTCGATTGTGACAGATGCTGATGATTCTAAGTTTGCCAAGTTCAATGAGTTGCTGAAACATGAGTTATTCAAGGTCGAGCGTAATCCAGAGCAGAAACTTGTTGTATTTTCAGAGTCTGTAGATACCGTAGAGTATCTTGCAAGGCGCATCAACCGCAAAGACGTATTGGTTATCTCTGCTAAAAATCGCAGTAACCTCTTCAAGACTATTCGAGAGAACTTTGATGCCAACTTCAAGAACAAGCTCAACAACTACAATATCATCCTTACCACGGACGTATTGGCAGAGGGTATCAACTTGCATCGCTCAAATGTAATTGTCAACTATGATACACCATGGAACTCTACACGATTGATGCAACGCATTGGACGTGTAAACCGTATCGGTTCTGTATCGAAACATATTTATAACTACGTCTTCTACCCATCACGTCAGGGTAACAGAGAAATCAATCTTAATCAAATTGCCCTGAGTAAAATCCAGACATTCCACTCTACATTTGGAGAGGACAATCAGATTTACTCGCAGAACGAAGTGATAGACCGCAACCTGAGCAAACTCTTTGACGAGGCTATGAAAGAGCAAAAGAAAGAGCTTAACCAAGAGTTGCCCTATTATGAGGAACTGCGTACATTGTATAAGACCAACCGCCGTGAGTATAACCGTATAGCGAAAATGTCGCTTCGCAGCCGTACTGGTCGTGCGTCACGCTCAGTGGATGGTGTGACATTGTCTGGTGATACACTCGTTTTTTTGAAAACCAACTTCCGCAAGGTGTTCTTCCTCGTATCAGAGAATGCGAAAGAACTATCTGTGCTTGACGCATTGAGATACTTCAAAGCTACGCCTGAAGAGCAAGCTGTGGAACGCATTGAACAACACCACAACCATGTAGAGAAAGCGTTGCGCAAGTTCCACACCATACAAGAGGAAGAAATCAAAAACCAAGAATCTGTTCAGGATGACCCATCAAGTCGTGGTGCACAGGTCAGCACCGCACTTAAATTGCTCTCCAATTTCATGCGCGAGATTGACGACAGCGAGCTGTATCTAAAAGTTGCTCAACTGAAAACGCTTGCAGAACGAGGAGTTATCACTTACATCTCGAAGCGTTTACAGCGTATTCAAAAAGATCTTCTCCGCATCAACGGCAAAGCACGTATGACCCACGATGAAGCATTGAACGAGATTATACAAATGGCCAATAAATATGCCCCATATTACATGGCAGAGGCAGAAATGCTGAAAGCGACAGAGTCGGAAGCTGAAATCATATTATCTGAATCATTCAAAGAAGCATAATTTATATGGATTACAAAGAAGTTATCGAGGCAAAATATAACCGTGAAGCATGGCAAAGGCTGCTTTACGACATATTCCACAGCAAAGTGCAGTTTTGGCGCACGCCAGCGTCTATTCAAGTAAGCAGCCGTCTGGTAAAGGAGGCTCTGAGCTTGGGTAAGATTTCTCTCTCAGATGGTGAGACAATTGCCGTTTACGAGGTGGAACTCAACGGCAATGTGGACATAGAGCGTAATCGTCGTGGTATTCGAGACATGCTCACTTCCGACTGGCGCAATATGGGTTATGCTGGTGCTTTCGTCTTTGGTTATCGCAAAGATGAAAGTGTATTGCGTTTCTCTTATGTCAGTGAAACATGGGGATTTAACAAGCAGGGCGAATACGAGAAAGTATCTACCGACACCATGCGCTACACTTATTTGTTGGGAGAAGGACGTGGCTGCCGTACTGCTATCGACCAATTCACAACCTTGAAAAATAGCAAACAAGCATTGAGCGACATTACGGCGGCATTCTCTGTGGAAGCTCTCACCAAGCAGTTTTATGGCGAACTCTTTGATTGGTATTTGTGGGCTGTTGACCCGACCTCAGGTATTTCATTCCCAAATGACACAGCCATTGAGGAGGATGACCGTGACAACATCGAGACCAAGATTATCCGCATGATTACACGAATCATGTTCGTGTGGTTTATCAAACAGAAGAATCTTGTACCAAATCATTTGTTCAACCCTGAGTATGTTCATACGATACTGAAAGATTTTGATGAAGAAAGCACCACTAATGGCAATTACTACAATGCTATTCTTCAAAATCTTTTCTTTGCAACGCTCAACCGTGCGATTGAGGACGAGGATGGCAACAAGCGCAAATTTGCCACCGCCTCTAAACGAGACATCAAAACACTCTATCGCTATGAAGAATTGTTTTCTATTTCTAAGCAGCAAGTGATTGACATGTTCGCAGAAGTACCGTTCCTCAACGGAGGTCTCTTTGAGTGCCTCGATAAGACAAAGACCATTGACGGTGTGGAACAAGCATACAATTTTGATGGTTTTAGTCGTAACGACCGCACTTTTGCTGATGGGTGCTATCGCTATCGTGCTGTTGTTCCTAATACTTTGTTCTTTGATGAGAAACGAGGTCTTTTCTCTATTCTTAACAAGTACAACTTCACCATTGAGGAGAACACGCCTGAGGAGCAACAAGTAGCACTCGATCCTGAACTATTAGGTAAGGTGTTCGAGAATCTGCTCGGTGCGTACAACCCTGAGACAAAGGAAACCGCTCGCAATCAAAGCGGCTCTTTCTATACACCTCGTGAAATTGTAAAGTACATGGTCGATGAAAGTCTGATTGCTTACTTGGGCGAATCAGACTTTAACCGATCATTGTTTGCTCCTGACTTCAAGTATGAAACAACTCATGCGGAAAAGTATAAAACTGTTGCAGATAAGTTGAAAGCAGTCAAGGTGCTTGACCCGGCCTGTGGATCAGGTGCATTTCCTATGGGATTGCTCAACCGTATGGTAGAGGTGCTTCAGCGCATCGAACCTGATACAAACGTATATGAGCAGAAACTGGCTATTATTGAGAACTGCCTCTACGGTAGTGATATTCAGAGCATCGCAGCACAGATAACAAAACTGCGATTCTTTATCTCGCTCATAGTAGATTGTGAACGTGATGCCTCCAAACCAAATTTTGGCATACCTACATTGCCAAACCTTGAAACCAAGTTCGTTTCTGCCAACTCTCTCATTGGCAAAAAGAAACGTGAGGCACAGCTTAAACTTTTTGAGAATCCGGAGATAGAGCCTACTAAGATTGAACTTGCAAAAGTGCGCCATGAGCACTTTATGGCTAAGTCGGCATCAGCCAAGCGCCGCTTGCGTGAGAAAGACCAGGAACTTCGCGAAAAATTGGCAAAACTCTTGGCTGATGATAATAACTTTGCACCTGAAGATGCTAAACAACTTGCCGCATGGAATCCATACGACCAGAATGCAGTGAGTAAGTTCTTTGACCCCGAATGGATGTTTGGACTTAACGAGCATCCGTTTGATATTGTCATTGGTAACCCACCTTATATCCAGTTGCAAAACAATGGTGGAGAATTGGCAAAACTCTATGCTGATTGTGGCTACAAGACTTTTGCACGTACTGGCGACATCTATTGTTTGTTCTATGAGCGCGGTCAGCAGTTGCTCAAAGATGGCGGACACCTTTGCTATATCACATCCAACAAGTGGATGCGTGCTGGTTATGGAGAGAAAACACGCGGTTTCTTTGCTGACAGCACAAATCCCAAGCTCTTGATAGACTTCGCTGGTGTGAAAATTTTTGAGAGTGCAACTGTTGATACCAACATCCTGCTTTTCTCTAAATCTGTCAACCAACACAAGACATGGTGCGCAATCACCAATAAGCAAAACAAGGATGGCGTAAAGAATTTGAGCGTTTTCGTGCAGCAACAGGGCGTGGAGTGCGATTTTACAGATAGTGATAGTTGGGTTATTTTGTCTCCAATAGAACAGAGTATTAAGCGTAAGATTGAAGCTGTGGGCACTCCTCTCAAAGACTGGGATATCAACATCTATCGTGGAGTTCTTACTGGTTACAACGACGCTTTTATTATCTCTACCGAGAAGAGAGATGAAATTCTTGCCAACTGCCAAAATGAAGAGGAACGCAAGAAAACTGCGGAGTTAATACGACCTATTTTACGTGGCAGGGATATTAAACGCTATGGATATGAATGGGCAGATTTATGGATTATCAATACTCATAATGGGGTCAAAGGTAAACTGCCTCGAATTGATGTGAACGAATATCCAGCAATAAAGGCGCATTTAGACCAGTATTGGGATAAAATCTCCAAACGAGCAGATAAAGGTGAGACCCCCTATAATCTTCGCAACTGCGCTTATATGGAGGATTTTAATAAGCCAAAAATTATATGGAAAATCATAGGAAACCGATTGGGCTTTGCATTAGAAAATAAGAACATGATCTTGAATAATGCTTGTTACATATTAACTTGTGGTGACGGAGGATTAGAGTACTTGGAAGCGATGCTTAACTCAAATGCGATTTTGTGGTACAGTTTTGTTACCAACATGAATAAAACTGGAGTCGGCGACATGCAAGTTGGAGCACAAAATATCAATATTCTTCCTATTCCAAAGAATCCAAAAGAGAAGCAAATATTATGCGAATATGTTAATGCAATTCACAATAACATTGACCAAATTATTATGAATAAGATAGAATCTCTGGTTTGTAAAATATTCGACTTCTCAGAGGTTGAACAGCAATATTTGTTACAATTTTCCAGAAATATTTATCAGTAAGGATTGGGAGGATTTTAATAAGCCAAAAATTATATGGAAGCGAATTGGATCAATCCTTCGATTTTCTTATGATGTGAAAGGACATTTTGGACTTGATAGTACTTGTTTTGCAACAGGACAACACATGGCATATTTGTGCTGCATCTTAAACTCTCTAATGGGGCATTATATGTTCAAAGATTCTCCAAAAACTGGAACGGGAGACTTACTTGTTAGTGTACAGGCGATAGAACCAATAATGATTCCGTTGAACAAAGAAATTGAAAAAATATTTAAGAAATTGCTTATTGAAGTTTTAGAACAAGATTCAAAAAAAGCAGAGAAAGAGATAAATCGTTTAGCCTTTAAGCTATACGATTTATCTCCTGAAGAAATTGGATATATTACCGGTTTCGTTACTCAATCTCAACAAAGCCAATAACTTGACGTTCTCTTTCTGATAGGTTATACAAGTCGAAAATCATAGCATCAATAGCTATGGCTTTCGACTTAGTATATTCACTCTGAATATCATCTACAGATGATTTGAACTTTGCATTTATCTCGGCTGTCACTTGCAATACAGGTATCTTATCAAAAAAGATTTTACTCATTTCACGAGTTCCACCTTGAAGTTCCGGAAATGATTCGCGGAAGCAGAATCTGAACAAAGACGAGTTGAAGAACGCTGTTAGATATGCCATTGACTGCCCTGTAACTATGAAACACTTTTGATTAGTACAATAAGCATTTTTATCATAGAAAAAGGGCATATACTTTGTCATATTTGGATAGATAATCTTTGGCTTATTAAAATCCTCCCAATAACTGATGCTATCCTGAGTTTCAAACCACTTATTATTGGTTTTCTTACGTGCCTTCACCTTCTCCCCATCGATAGTGTAAGTCTTGCCTGTCTGCTCTAATCGTTCTTTGCCGAATGAAAGAAGATGTCGCTTTACGGCAGGGTACAGTTCTATGTCGTAATGACGTGATGGAAATGTGGCTATAATGTATTTATCAGCCCATTCATATCCATAGCGTTTAATATCCCTGCCACGTAAAATAGGTCGAATAAGTTCAGCCGTGCGAAAACGTTCTTCCTCCGTCTGACAATTCGCCAAAATCTCATCGCGTTTTTCTGTGTTGATGATAAACGCATCATTAAAGCCTGTCTTTATACCATAGTTGATTTGAATATCCCAGTCTTTCAATGGAGTTCCAACAGCCTCTATTTTTCTCTTAATGCTCTGTTCAATAGGCGAAAGAATCACCCACGAATCAGACGAAGAGAAATCGCACTCCACGCCCTGTTGCTGCACGAAAACGCTCAGTTATCTTCTGCCATTTTCTCTTTGATGAAGCGTGCAAGCGTGTTACGGTCAACCTTACATATTTTAGCAATCTTACGCTTTGATACGCCAACAGCCAACAGTTCCCTGATTAAAGTTTCCCTGCCAGATAGCTTGTATTTTTCTGGAGAACTCTTTTTCCCTTTTGGACGACCAAGTACCACACCCTCCGCTTTTTTTCTCGCCAACGCTTCCTTGGTGCGTTGGCTTATGAGATTACGTTCTATCTCTGCAGATAGACCAAACGCAAACGCCAACACTTTACTCTGGATATCATCACCCAGACGGTAGTTATCCTTGATAGTCCATACGCGACACTCTTTTGTCATACAGATATTCAGTATCTCCATTATCATAAAGAGGTTGCGTCCCAGTCGTGAAAGTTCCGCACAGATGATGAGGTCATCTTCTTGTACCTTGTTGAGCAATTTGCCCAACTGACGCTTGTCGTATGCCTTCGTCCCACTGATAGTCTCTTCTATCCAACCATCAATATTAATGTTTTCACGCTTGCAAAAATTACTTATCTCAAAGCGTTGATTCTCCACAGTCTGTTTATCGCTACTAACGCGAATGTATCCATAAATCATAGTTGTTATTTTTATTAGTTATACAATTTTTAGATGCTTCCATTATAAGACATAGAGAATACTATATTACATTAAGTCAATCACTACAAAGAGATACCGGCAATCATTTCATTACAAGATTATCTTTTTACTTTTCTCTCACCCCACGGCATGTCTGACTGTGAGCCACCGCCACCTGTACCGACATGAGCCTGTGCTGGGCCGCCACTTGCCAACATAAAAGCAGTACCGAGAAGTTGGGCTTGTGCTTCGCAAACTTGTTCCTGTGGTTCAAAAACAGCATTGACAAATTCCTCGTCCGTCAGCTCGCCACGGAAATGACGCTGGGCGATTTCGTATGATATGCCGATTTTCGTATCCTCAAAAAGTTCATCCCCGACTTTCGTCCAGATGTGCAGGGAGGGATTACGATAGTTCGGCACGAATATTCGGACAAGCTCCGCACCTGATGATAAGTGATAACGGTGCGGATGTGCCAGCTTGTCAAGATTTGCTATCTGTTTATCCTTTGCTTCGATTACCTTGCGGATACGGGTGATTTCGGAGTGCAGCCTTTGGATGGTGGCTTCGAGGTTCTCTTGTCGTCTGGACGATTGTTCCAACTGTGAGCGGTGTTCCTGTTCCATTGCCTTCACTTTGCGCACCATCCCATTTAGCCGTTCTTTCAGGGTGGTATTCTCCTTTTCTATTTCGGCAAACTGTCCTTTTCCGGCCAGCCTTGCCAATCCCGACAGGATAGCATTACCGTTCTCACGGTTTGCCTTATCCTGTTTCCGGGCAATTTCATTATCAAGGTCTTCGCTGATTTTCTCACTGACTTGGTTCTCATGGTCAAGGTGCTTCTTCTTGTTGGAGGCTTCCTCCATTTCACGTTTTTGCTTGGCGATAATGAAGTCCGTGCGTTCCAGATGTTCCTTGCCTGTTTCCACTTTTCGGGTGCCACGCTCCATTTCAAGGCATTCGGCCACCATGTCCTGCATCAGGCTCATGTCCTGCTTGTCGAGTTTACAGGATTTGCCGGTCTCGTGGTTCATCCAGTCCCACACGATATGGACATGGCAATTCGGCTTCCATGTGGATTGGTCGCCCGGTATGCCGTAATGCCCCTCGTCCAGGTGGATAAAGATTTGCAAGGCGGTGATACCCCATTGTGCATGACAGCGGTCGCAATACTTCCGAATCTGGTCAATGGTCGTGTCGGACTTACACACCACCACACTTTCACGGAGTGGTGAACTTCCACTTATAATTTTTGTCTTGCCTGTTTTTTTGTCGGTGACTGTCCGCTCTTTTGTTTGCATGGCACGTCCCGTTTTCTCTTTTACCATCCGGGCGATTTCGTTGTAATAAGCTGTCAAGTCCTTTCCCTCCATCAGCGAGGACTCCCATGACGAGTTTTGCGGTGTAAGGTCGGTTCTGATATAGAGCCGATCCTTGTTGATGCGTTTGAGATATTCTTGGGTACGCCTGTTGTGTGCCTCGCTGCTGCCTATGTTGCAAGGTTTGATATGGTCTGATGTCTGTGTCATTTGCTTGTTCTTAATTTTGAGTGAAACGAATTGATAAGGTTCTTAGGACAGTTTCCTAAGCGGAGTTTCCAAAGAGAGGGTCACTCTTTGGTCGGGTTGCATAGGGCTGACAGCCCTTGCCGGGTTCTCAGGGCAGCGTCCTAAGTGGGACGGGGCAAAGCCCAGCCCCTCGGGAGAGCCCACAACTACGGAAGCGAAGCGTGTAGTTATAGTGGGCTATATCAAGGGCAAGCCCTTGTCTCTCCGCTACAGCCTATGGCTTCCGCTCTCCTGCCGTCAGGGAGGGTTTACTTCGTCTTTACCGATTGGACTTGCACCTACCAGCACAAGGTCGAAATCATCTATCAACTTTTGAAGGACGGGATTCTTCTCTATCATCCGTTGGAGGATTCTTTCTGCCTCGACCAAGTGGTTGGCTGTACACATTATTTTGCTTTCCCGTATCTGGAAGACAATCCAGTCGGCAATGTCTATATGAGCAGCTTTCTGTTCCGGTGTGGCGTTCTTTTCTATGAGGTCAGACACAATCACTTTACAAAAGGTCATGCTTCCGGCACGCTGTTTCCACTCGGCATATCCGTCCGCATCGGGAAAGAGGAGGACGGTTCGTCCGCTCAGCACACGGAGTTTTTCCTCTTTCATCTGGCTCTTGCCGCCTGTTGCCAGCCATACATAGCCGGGAAAGATGGCAGAACCGATAACGGCACTCTTTTCAGATTCCACCAAGACCACCACCTTGTCGGGGTTACTGCTTAACAGATGTTCACCAAAGAGACATTGGGAGAGTTGCCACTTCTCCGGCAATATCCGTTGCTTTTTCAGTATGCTGTGTATCCAGTTCACTGCTGATGTCTGTCCTCCCTTGATACGGTGTCCGTCTTCGGGATTGTACTGCATCACCTTGCCTGTGCGCACCTTGTTCATCCGGTCTATCTGCCAGAAAATGACAGCCCCCTCACGGGTAGCTCCCAAGCGGTATTCCTCCAACAATCGGTTTAACACCTCTTTTGCCTTGCTGCCGTAATAGGCAGTGAGGAGCATAGAGAGAAAATGGAAGAAGTTACTATGAACGCTTTGCGACTTTTCTACATAGTGGATTGGAATATAACATACCGATGTCGGTTGCGATGGCTGCTTGTTTTTTTGTTCCACTCTTTGCCTGCCAAAAGAGAAATCGTTCGTCGTGCGACATTCGGGATGGTCGTGAAAATATTGCTTGGGGGTATAGTGATACCCACAGCTGCTTTCATGGTTGCACCTGCCGACCGATAGATGCAGGGGTGTGTCCTGTTCATCCACATAATAGGCAAAGGAGTGTCTGTCGCCACAATTCGGGCAGGTATGCCGTGTAGCCATTCCTTTATAACTCTGTAACGAATAGTTGCTCATTGCTTGCCTCCTTTATTTTACATTGATTACTCTGGTGTCCCATCTTGTCCCGTTGTCCCACTTCCTATGGGTTGGGACGGTGGGACACTTGGGACAGTCGCAGTCTTACCCTCTTTGCTGCGCTGGATAATCCGGCTGACGGTGGATTTGCCGCAATTCACCTCGGAGGCTATCTCCCTTACGGACTTGCCCGACTGGAAGAGTTGCAGAATCAGGCAATCCCTTTGGCTTGATTCGTTGTCGCCCAATTTCTTCAGGTGTTCCTTTTCCGTGGAGTAACCCCTATGCACGAACTGCAAGAAGGCATCCACCTTTTCAATCTCATAGATGATCACATTGTCCGCATCGTATGAGTATGTGCCATAACGCACTTTCAACTGCTTCACATAGCGAAGTTCACCGTCCTGCGCACTCTTGCCGATGGCAAACACGCTGTCAAAGAAGTTATAGAGCCGTTTGCTTCCTGCAAGGTCGTTGGACGTGATGGGACAGTCCAAAGAGCGTTTGGGGGTATGCGCCAATACAAGGATGGACAGTTCATACCTCTTTTTGAGGTTGTTAAGCTGTATCATCAGCCGTCCTGCGGCATCTCCTTTCTCCATGGCGCAGCACAGATAGGTCAGGTTGTCCACAATGAAAATCTTGCAGCCGGTTTGCAGTGCCATCTGCTCGATGCTGCCGATTATCGCCTCCTCAAAATCGGCAGCCAACAATGAATTGCAGTCCAGCGATACCCGGTACAGCCTTTCGGGAAAGGCGTAGAGGTTTCCGTGTTCACTCGTGTAGCGGAGTTGGAATTGCTTGTCGGACAGCTCGAAGTCCAGATACAGCACATTGTCAGTCCGGGCGATGCGGTCGGCTATCTGCACGGCAAGAATGGATTTGCCCACATTGGAATCGGCAAAGAGGCAGGACAGCTCCCCCTCGTACCAGAAACTGTCCCACAGCGCACGGGGCGTGGGCAGCAGCAATGCTTCGAGTACAGTCCTGTTGGCGGTCTTGATGCTCATTACGCCGATACTCTCCGGCATACCGTCCCTTACTTGGGTTGCCCTCGTAAGGTCGCCATGTATCAGGTTGATATAATTCTTGTCCTCTTCCATGGCATTTACCAGTTACGCGGATTGGGTTTGCGGCGATGGGAAGAGGAAATGGATGCGTTCAGTTCCTCATCAGACAACGGTACGGGATTCTTCCGGGAGGATTCCAGCCATTTGTCCAGTTCGTCACGGTACAGGCAATAGCGTTTGCCGGGTTTGGTGGCAGGAATGGTTCCGTCCGACAGCTTCATGTAGAGCGTGCCCTTGGGAATACCCAAATACTCCGCTGCCTCGTCCACCGACATGGGGACATGGG
>OIZE01000424.1_pt1 | contig 35186 bp, 33 predicted proteins | sample 1588421 | NCBI WGS metagenome assembly OIZE01 (sample SAMN03283251) | human gut metagenome | biome: human-associated habitat; material: feces | host: Homo sapiens | place: USA | collected 2013 | reverse complement strand
ATACAGAATTGATTGCGGAAGCTATAGAAAGAAGATGGGAAATAGAAAATAATTTTCACAAAGAAAAAGATATTTACCTGAATGAAGATGATATACATTTTACAAATAAGACATCTATCAATAATATCGTTATTTTAAACAATCTGGCATTGGCTCTGGCAAAAATATACGGAAGTATATCTACAAATGAAATGCGAGTTGCGAAAAAAGAATTTAAAGCCTTCCCAGTTGAATGTATCAGTAAAGTTCAACTGATTATGAAAGATACAGAAATTATTAAACAGATCAAATCAAACCTAAGAAGAAAGAAACGCTAATCTGTCGATGTTTTTAATATTGCCTTCTCAACCCATAAAAAAATCGGAAATTCTTTAATAGAGTTTCCGATTTTGTTTATTTAAGCCATTTTATTTTTCATGCGTAACTACTATTAAAATTTGTGGCTTTTTAATGTAGTACCGTTGGCTTATGCATCATTTCAATCTCTTCTTGGATATAGGCTTCCACTTTTTCTAAAAGCTCATCTGTAACCTCAATGTCACCTATCATAAAAGGACCATCTCCCATTTCAGATTCCTTCACAAATTTAATTTGCGGAAGCTGCGGCATACGATGATTTCCAAGTTCCTTTTCGATTTTTTCCAATTGTTTAAGTATAGGCTCGGCAATTTGTCTAATCATTTCTTCTTCTGTCATACATAGTATTATAATCAACACCCCTCATTTTGACAAGTTTTAACATATGTTTAAATTTAAACCCAAAATATTGAATCTTATCCAATTCAGAGTAACATACTAGATGAACTACTAGAAGCATACTACTTCTAGATGTGTTCGTATGCACCCTGGCCTATGCCCTACAACATAGGTTCTGGGTGTTTTTTCTATAATACGGATTCTAGTTCTTCTAAAGAAATAGGTCCAGGTCTTAAGATTTGTAACTTTTCCTTTGTACAGTCTACAATCGTACTTGCCTGTAACGCTTTACACGTTCCAAGTACAATACCATCAATTTTTGGAAGCTGTTCATACACATCATCACTTGTAAGTGCTGTTTTTTCTCCAGACTGATTGGCGCTTGTGACCAAGATTGGACAATTCAACTCATCAATCACATCTAATATAAATTTTTCATCTGGAATACGAATCGCAATTGTACTTAAGCCATTTGTGTATGCTGAATCTACACAGTCCTTTACATTCACAACGAGTGTCAATGCACCCGGTAAAAACTGAGCCGCAATCTTTTCAATTCTTTCATCCACTAACGCAACTTGCTTCATTTGTTCTACATTTGAAACCATCATTGGGATTGGTTTTGTTTCTGGACGATGTTTTGCGCGTTTTAATCGTTCTAAATCTTCTAAATTTCCATATTTTACTCCAACTCCATATACTGTATCTGTAGGAAGAGCAATAATTTTATGTTCATTAAATGCACACGCTACTTCGTGTACTTGATTTTTAGTATATTCTTTCATGTTTACACCTCTGTCTAAGACATTATACATCTTTTATGATAAAATACACTAAGAAAGAAAGGATGTTTACAATGTTTGAAAATACAATTGCAGCCATCTCCACTTCTTTGCAGGATGGTGCCATTTCCATCATTCGTTTAAGTGGTGACAAGGCTATTGAAATCACGCAAAAAATATTTGACCGTAATATCATGAATGCGAAAAGTCATACCATTCATTATGGTTTTATTATAGATACCGATAAAAATCCTGTTGATGAAGTTTTAATTTCTATCTTTAGAGCTCCAAAAACATATACACGCGAAGACATTGTCGAAATCAATTGTCATGGTGGTACTTTTATTACTCGTAAAATCTTATCGATGGTATTAAGTGCTGGAGCAGATCTGGCAAAACCGGGAGAATTTACGCAGCGTGCCTTCTATCATGGAAGAATAGATTTATCGCAGGCGGAAGCCGTTCAAGATATGATTGAAGCAAGTAATAATACCGCAGCTAGTATGGCTATTCATGGAATTAAAGGAAGTGTAAAAAAACTACTACAACCTTTGATTGATGATTTAATGGATATTATTGCGCAGATCGAAGTCAATATTGATTATCCTGAATATGAAGATGTCGAACAATTAACGACAAATGACTTATTACCTAAGACAAATGATTGGTTAGATAAAATCGATCATATTCTTGCTCGTGTACAGACGGGGCAAATGTTAAAAAAAGGTATTGATACAATCATTGTCGGTAAGCCAAATGTTGGTAAATCCAGCTTATTAAATGCACTTCTTGAAGAAGATAAAGCCATCGTTACAGATATTGCGGGGACCACAAGAGACTTGGTGGAGGGTCAAATTCATATTGGCAGTGTTCAATTGAATTTAATTGATACAGCTGGTATTCGTGAATCCAACGATAAGATTGAACAGATTGGTATTGAGAAGAGTCAGGAAAAATTAAAAGATGCCAAGTTGGTTCTTTTAGTTTTCGATGGTTCAAAAGAGTTGGATGAAGAAGATAAACAATTGTTAGAACTGACAAAAGATAAGATGCGTTTAATTATCTATAATAAGTTAGATAAAACTGAAGCTGATAAGGATGGCATTTGGATTTCGGCTGCCAATAAAGAGATCCAACCTTTGATTGATGCCTTGGAAAACTTGTATCATGAAGATTTATTAAAGGAAGATCCACTACTTTCAAATGAGCGTCAAATTGGTTTATTGAATCAAGCCAAAGAAGATATGTTAAGGGCGAAAGAAGCCATGGATATGATGGTAGAACCTGATTTAATTGAGATTGACATTCAGGCTGCTCATGATCATTTAAAAGAAATCTTAGGTGAAGTTCATAGAGAAGACTTGTTGGATACATTATTTTCTAAATTTTGTTTAGGTAAATAGTAAAATGCGATGATTAACCAATCATCGCATATTTTTTATCTACTTTATTTAATACAACACAACCATCTTCAGTAACTAAAACCAAATCTTCGACACGAACACCCATCTTTTCTGGCAAATAGATACCTGGTTCAATTGAGAAAATCATACCTGGTTTTACAGTTTCTGTATTGGTTGAACTTACATCCCCAAATTCATGATCCGTTTGACCAATGAAATGTCCTAGGCGATGTGTAAAGTATTCGCCATAACCAAAGCTAGAAATATAATTACGAGCCGTTAAATCAATATCGCATAGACGAACGCCTGGACGAATGATTTCTTCCGCTTTTTCATTGGCTACACGTACAATATCATGAATCTTTTTATATTCGTCACTTGCTTCTTTACAGAAATAAGTACGTGTCATATCCGAACAATAACGATCTTTTCTTCCACCAATATCGATCACAATACTGTCTCCTGCTTTTAACACGGAATCATCTGGCATATGATGAGGATCAGCACCATTAGCTCCAAACGAACAGATTGGTGAGAATGAAACATTTTGACATCCTAGCAATTTATATTGTTCAAGAATAAAAGCTTCTACTTGTTTTTCTGTCATGCCTTCTTTGATAAAATCTCTTGTACGTTCCATCACAACATCATTAATCTGTGAGTTTTCAATCATACATTCAATTTCTTTTTCATCCTTAATAGCACGAGTATCATCTACATATTTTGATCCAAGAACCACTTTTAGTCCTTCGCACTCTTCCATTAAAGGAATCAAGAAACGTGCTGTCCAATCTTTATCAACACCTAGCGTTTCACTGGAATCAATAACACTAGCTAAAAGTGAAGTGGAATCGTCTGTATCACTAAACCAAATTTCTTCACAATCCTTTTGTTCAACCGTAAATAATGTATTTAAAAATAATACTTTTCTTCCTTCATCATTCAAGTATAGCGCAAACAATCTTTCTCCTGGACCTACATCAACGCCTGTTAAATAATAGATGCTGCATGGTTCACTAACTAAGATTTGTTTAAGCCCATCCGCCTTCATTCTCGCAATCACTTGATCGACTCTTTTTTGAAACATAATTATCCTCCTAGAAATTCAAAGTAAATTCTGTACCTTGTTTTTCATCACTTGTCACACTTAATTTGATTTTATGACTTTGCGCAATTTGACTTGCGATGGATAAGCCTAAACCCGCTCCCCCTTGATACTTTCTTGACTTATCAACACGATAGAAGCGCTCAAATACATGTTTTAAATCTTCTGGCGGAATATAGCTATCTGTATTACGAATTGTTATGACGGCTTTATTTTGTACCTTACATAATTTAAAATAAATCTTTCCACCTGAAGGTGTATATTTGATCGCATTGTCCAAGAAAATTAATATCAATTGTTTTAACTGTGACTCATTACCATGTACCTCTATATTTTCTTCCACTTCATCGATTAAATCAATACCTTTTTCAAACGCAATGGATTCAAACGGTAAAACACAATGAAAACATATATCACTAAGCGAACAATTCTGCATAGAAATTTCAATTCGATTCGCATCATTCTTGGCAAGAAACAACATATCCTCTACAAGTTTTCGCATGCGGTTCGCTTCGCTTTGAATCGATTCTATCCATTGTTTTTGTGAAGAAATGGTTTCTGTCGAATGATTGATTAATACATCACTATCCGCTAAAATAACGGTTAATGGCGTTTTTAATTCATGACTGGCATCGGCCACAAATTGTTTCTGTTTATCCCATGCCTGTTCGACTGGTTTTAGTGCCCATTTACTTAAAATACAACTTAGTATAAAGAATACCAGTAATACACTCGATCCAATTTGAATAGATATAATCAACATTCTTTGAAAAGAAGACTGCATATGGGATACATCCACAAAGGCTACGGCATAGCCTGAAGGAATGATTGTGTTTTCATCCACTTGATAGTTGGTAATTTTTTCTTTTTTATACGCAAACCCTAGTTTTTTCAAAATTCCAATATCGTCTTTATTTTTTACACTCTCAATTAAGCTTTGCGCATCTTCTGCATAAATATTCCATACTGAACGGCTTGTGATCATATATTCATAATTTGAATCCGTATAAATCACGAAGGAATTCCCATTAAAATTTCGACTGTTTCCAAATGAAATCGAAAAATCTTTATCCTTTAATCGTAAAGCCATTTCTAAACTTTGCTCAACATCCTTTTTATCATGAATATAGTTTGAGCAACAAACTACACCAAATACAGATAATAAGATAACACTGACAAAGGACATTAAAATCAAAATGAATTTTGTCTGTAGTTTTTTAAGCATCACAAACCTCTAGTCGATATCCAACTTTTCGAATCACCTTGATTGAAACTTTGCTTTTTAAAAATTTTAGTTTCTTTCTTAAAAATGAGATATAAACCTCTACATTATTGTCCATCGCATCACTTTCACTACCCCATACCGAAACAATTAAATCATCTTTAGAAGTAATCATTTCAGGATGTGACATTAAATGTTTCATGATTTCAAATTCTTTATATCCTAAATGAATATGTTGACTTGCACAATACAACTCACAAGTATCAAGTTGTAACGATAAATCGTCATACTTTAACTCATGTACAATGACTTCTCCTTTACGTCTTGTCAATGCATTAATTCGAGCAACAAGTTCTGCAGCCGAAAATGGTTTAGTCATATAATCATCGGCCCCTACATTTAGGCCTTTCACTTTATCTGGAATTTCATCCAATGCCGACAACAACAAAGTTGGAGTTTCAATCTTATTGGCACGCATTTTCTGTACAACCTCAAAACCATTCATAACAGGGAGCATAATATCTAAAATAGCTACATCATAATATCCACTTAGAGCTAAATCTAAACCTTCTTGTCCATCATAAGCCATAGTTACTTGCCATTTTTGTTCTTCTAAAATTTGTGCAATCGCATACGCAATGTTTTTTTCATCATCCACAACTAATATATTCATAGTGCACGCCCTTTCTTCTTTTTTATATATTAACACACAGTTCTATATTTTCTTTACTCATTTTTATAGATACACAAGATTGTAATGCCAATAACTTTCGATTTAAATAGGATACATAAAGTGAAACTGTATTCTGATTCACATTTACTCGATTGTTCCAAACTTTTTCAATCACAAGCCAAATAGGTACTCGATTCGATTCACTTCGAATCAATAAAGAAAGAATACTACATTCCAACTTAGTCAATTGATATTTTGTATTCTTACACGCAAGTGTTTCTTCTTTCTTATTCAATAGAATATCTTGATATTGTAAATAAGAATCGTCTATCACATTTTCTTTTAACATCACTTTGACTCTTGCAATCAATTCCTTTGTCGAAAAAGGTTTGGACAAATAATCGTTGGCACCTAAATCAAAACCTGTAACTTTATCATCCACTTCATTTAATGCACTTAAAAGTAATACCGGAATATCATTTTTTTGTTTTCGAATCAAAGACAATACTTCATATCCATTTTTTTCAGGCATCATAATATCTAAAATTAATCCGTCATAAATTTCTTGAGAAATCAAACGAATGGCACTATTCCCATCAAAACACACATCGCAATTATAGCCCGCATCTTCTAAGACGGCTTGTAGTGCTTTAGCCAAATTCACTTCATCATCCGCTACCAATAATCGCATATTATCCCTCAATTCTATCTTTGATTGTCTGAAATGATAAGTCTAAAGAAGCAATTTCATCGGCACATCGTTTTAATTCACTACGAATCAAATCTTCATCTTCAATATGTTTCTTATAATGAATTTGATGTTCTAGATTTGCCCAAAAATCTAATGCGATCGTTCGTACTTGGATTTCAACTAAACATCCATCCACTTCACAAATTACATGTAGACTGCGATACCCACTGGGTTTGGGATGGCTTAAATAGTCTCTTACTTCCACCACTTTAAAACATGAATGAATCCAATCCTTTACTTCATAGATTTCATCCACAAACGAGCAAATGATGCGAGCGCCAATAATATCATGAAGTAAAGAATATTCATTACCTATCTTTTTCATAACACTTTCTGGTGACTTAATTCTAGAAGTTGTATATTGTATACAAGCTAATGCACTCGAATGAATTGTATTTAAAACCTTATCCAAAACATTTTTAAACGTATCATAGTCAGATCCATAAAATTCTTTATATGTCATATATAAAACATACTAAACAACACTTAAAATTTGCTTAAAAAAAGTTAGAGATTGCTCTCTAACTAAAATAATATCCTTTATAATCATAATAATAGATTCGATAAATAAAACGATCATTTTTCTTGATACTGAACTGTTGTTCAAGATTTCCATCCGTATCATAAATCGATAGAAGTCCTGCAATTCCTGAATCTACGACAATATGATTACATAGATTTTGTACGCTCGATACATAAGCACTAAATGGAACTTCAAATGAATTGACCAATGTATATGTACCTTCGTTTTCATCCACTAAATATTGATAGTAATACGATGTTGTTCCTTCTGTAATACTTGTTTGAATCCCTTCATTTACCGTCCAATCATAGTCTTTTCTTGTCTTAGAATATCCAAAATTATTGTCAAACATGTATAGATAGTATTGACCAGATTCTAATGCATCATCCTCCATATATGTTACGGTATGTTGTCCTCCACTTGTTAAGAAATCTCCTTCTTTTGTATATAAATACTTTGTATAGTCTGTGTCTTTCCAGAAATCTTCATTTCCAATAATATAATCAATACTTGGATTTGTGCTTACATCATTGATTTTAATGATTGAACTTGTTTCTCGAGAAGAAAGAATGACACTATCATCACTTAGATATTGAAGTGTATTGATATGCATCCAATCCCATTTTGAACCTTCTTTATGATCCGTACTCTCTTTGTAGCTTTTAAACAAATCTTCTAAATCTAATAATTCACTTACTTCTTCCGTCTCTATATCCAATTTAATAATGCAGTCTTCTACACTATTCTTTTCTTCATTTGTGGCTAATAAAATCAAATTTCCATCCTGATCAAATTGATAATCGTGATGAACTATATAATTGCCCAAATTATAAATGTGTTCAATCATACCTAAATGATTAATAGCTGCCATTCGATGTGTTGATACACTCATATATAATGTTTGATTTTGTATCAACATGCGATGAGAACGATATCCAATAATGGGAATTTCCCCACGCAAAATGCCATTTGTATCATACATATAGACAAAGTCTTGATCATCGGCATCATTTCCTAATAGTGTATATAAACCATTACCTAAGTCTTGTTTAGAACCAGACACTTGTTTAAGTTGTATATCTTCATCACCTAAAAGAGATCCCATTGTATAATTTGTACTTACACTTTGACTTGTGCCATCCTTATAGGTGGCTGTAATTGTGATGGTATTTGTACAATTTGGAATCAAACCAATCAATTGAAACTCATGTTCCTTTTGATATTCTTTAGCCTGATAAGCCGTAGCTGTAAAATCCGCATAATCGCTGCAACTCACTGTATATGTAATTTTAGCCACTTTGGATGTGTTAAAATAAACATACATCGATTGTGTATTGGTTGAAAATGGATTATATTTCATAAATATATTTTGAAGTGTATAGTTTCCATTTCCTTTTTCATTTTCTAAATCCGATAACGCTTGTTCTTGAAACTCCATCGTATAAATTTTATTGACTGTGACTGTAGATTGACTATCTTTATAAATTCCATATCCAATGGTAAGTCCAATAATCAGCACAAAAATCAATATATTTCCAAGTTTTTTCTTAATAAATAATCCACCTCGAAAATATTGTATTATGTTTTTCTTAAGATTTCCTTAAGTTTTCTTAAGATTTTAATGGAAATTTCAATTTGTCAAAAAAAAAGAAATAGGCATGATTATTTTAAGGGCATGAAAAGTATAATCACCTATTTCGTTAATGAGTATATATATTAAAACTTAAATAAACCTTAAATATATTCAATGCTATAATTTATGTGGTGGTGAAATTATGAAACTATTATTTAAGCAACGATTCTTTTCCTGGTTTGACAGTTATGATATATACAACGAAGATGGTCAGGTCATATATCAAGTCGAAGGAAAACTTTCTTGGGGACATAAACTAGTCATTTATGATCAAAATGGAAATGAAGTGGGTACTGTATTAGAAAAGGTAATAACTCTTCTTCCTAAATTTGAAATCTATAAGAATAATGAATATATTGGATGTCTATCAAAAGAATTATCATTCTTCACTCCACATTACAACATTGACTATAATGGATGGCATATTGATGGAACTCTTACTGAATGGAATTATACAATTGTGGATGAAAGCTATGATACTGTAGCGATTATTCATAAAGAAATATTTAATTTTACAGATACTTATGTCATTGATGTTAAAGATCCAGAAAATGCATTGGATGCACTTATGTTTGTCTTGGCTATTGATGCAGAAAAATGTTCTAGAAACAAGCGACAAAATAATTAGCACTCACCTCTTGTTATCGCAGTGTGGCTTTTGTCTAACTTCATAGAGTGTCGTAAGTGCCTATTTATGGGGATTTCTCGGATTTTATGATTTTGTCTTAACTCGTCAGAAATCGTCATTTTATAAAAAATTGGTGTCAAAATTGGTGTCAATCAGCAGAGAGATACCTTTTCTTGCCACAGTATATCAGTATCACAAATTGAAAAATTGAATATCGCAGATACCTTATTGAACATTAGCAGTTCAATAAGTATGGATTATGGAACGCCGATATTGACGTTCCTTTTCTATTTCCAGCCGTTCAGAAATGGACGGCTTTTTCTATATCCAAACGAAAGGAGAATTTTAAAAGCTATGAAAAAGATATTGAAGCGATTAGCCACAGGCTTCCTTGCCTTTGCGACTATCGTTACCGCTTTGCCGACAACGGCAGTCCACGCTTCCGAGAAGCAATATTGGACAGAAAGTGCAGAGCGTGTCGGTATCGTTGAAAAAGTAATGAATGACGGCTCTATCGGTTCGACATTCAATGAGGGACACATGACCGTTGAGGGCGAGGACGCTTTCTGCGTGGATATTAACACCAACTTCCGCAACGGTTATAAGACCAGAGCCGACGCAAGCACACGCATGAGCTACGACCAGATTTCAGATGTTGCACTCTCAATCGAGTATGTTAATCAGTATGTGCAGAGCCACAGCGGATTGAGCAGTCAGCATATCTATCTTTTGAAACAGTGCGTCGTATGGCAGAGATTGAGCGTTCATCTTGGCTGGCAATGCGATAACGTCAGAGCTTCCTATGATGAAATTCCTAAAGCTATACAGGACGAGGTGTACGCTGGGGCGAAAGCCTTTGCCAGTGAAAACAAGGGACGCTATGAATGTGGCGGTTATATCTACTCTGGCGAGGGACAGGACATTGGACAGTTCTGGGCGAAACTTGCCGTAGGAAACGCTACCCTTAAAAAGGCTTCCAGTAATGCCAGCATTACCGACGGGAACGAACTTTACTCTATCGTTGGTGCGACCTATGGTGTCTATTCTGATAAGGGCTGTACGAAACAGCTTGCCACCCTTACGACTGATAACAGCGGAAATACTGATACCGTGGAAGTAAAGGCTGGCACAGTCTACATCAAAGAGCTTTCTGCTCCTGCTGGCTATAAGGTGGACAGCACTGTGTATTCCTTAAATGTGGAAGCTGGCAAGACAGCGACTTTGAACGTATCAGATACGCCAAAGGTCACAGATACACTTATTGAGCTTTTCAAGATTGACATGGAAACACAGAAAGACGCTCCACAGGGCGACGCTTCCCTAGAGGGTGCGGAGTTCACATGGAAATTCTATGCGGGACACTATACCGTTGATAATCTCCCTAGTGAGCCTACCAAAACATGGGTGACAAAGACAATCGCTGAAAAGGACAGCGACGGCACTATCCATTACGTTTCCCGCCTTTCTGATGAATACAAGGTATCTGGGGACAGCTTTTATACACAGGACGGAAAGAATGTACTTCCTTTAGGAACTCTGACTGTTGAGGAAACAAAAGCTCCTGACGGCTATCTTCTTGACGGTGCGTATATGCAGGCAAACGGTAGCGAGGAACAGATTAAGGGAATGTACCTTACACAGATTACCGAGGACGGCGACCTTCCCGTACTGTCTGGAAGCAATCAGTACCATGTATCAGACAAGGTTATCCGTGGCGGTGTGAAAATCCAGAAACGAGATTTAGAAACCAGCGATACCAAAGGTCAAGGAAGTGCGACCTTGAAAGACGCTGAATTTGAAATCATTTCCTTAAATGACAATGCCGTACTTGTCGAGGGGAAACTTTACAGCAAGAATGAAGTGGTAAAGACAATCCTTACCGACATTGAAGGCGTGGCTTCTACTTCCGCTGACCTCTTACCTTATGGAAAATACCGTATCGAGGAAAGCAAAGCACCAGAGGGCTATCTGACGGACGGTGCGAAACCGATTGAATTTGAAATCACAGAGGACGGAAAAATCGTTGACCTTACAGGTACAGACACATCAATCTACAATCAAGTGAAGCGTGGCGACCTAGAGGGTGTCAAGATTGGGGCTGGCACACACCAGCGTCTTGCGGGAGTTCCGTTTAGGATCACAAGCAAGACCACAGGTGAGAGCCACATCATCGTAACTGATGATAACGGGCAGTTCTCCACTTCTTCTGACTGGGCTTCCCACAAGAACAACACCAACGCAGGAAAGACCAGCGAGGACGGTATCTGGTTTGGAACAAGCGAGCCAGACGACAGCAAGGGTGCATTGCTTTACGATACCTACATCATTGAGGAATTGCGTTCTGACAGCAACAAAGGCTTTGAGCTTATCCCACCGTTTGAAATCGTGGTGTCCAGAAACAATGTGACCATTGACTTAGGGACACTTACAGATGAATACGAGAAAGAAATCTCTATCCATACCACAGCCACAGGCAAGGACGGCGAGAAGTCTATCGTGGCTGGCAAAGAGGTAACAATCATTGACACGGTTACCCTTGACGGGCTGGAAAAAGGCACAAAATATCAGCTCAAAGGCTGGCAGATGTTGAAAGAGGAAAACGCCGAGCTTCTTATCGACGGACAGCGTGTAGAAAATGATTACACATTCACCGCTGACAGCGAAGAAATGAAGATTGAAATGGAATACACGTTCAACGCTTCTTCTCTGGGCGGTCAGAACCTTGTAACCTTTGAGGAACTTTACGACCTTTCCAATGAGGACGAGCCTGTAAAGGTGGCAGAACACAAGGACATTGACGACGAGGGACAGACGGTGCTTATCACAGAGCGTATCATCTCTATCCATACCACAGCGACCAGCGAGGACGGAAAGAAAGAGATTGAAGCAGGAAAAGACGTGACAATCATTGATACTGTTACCCTTGACGGATTGGAAATCGGCACAAAGTATCAGCTTGTAGGCTGGCAGATGATTAAAGACGAAAACGCCGAGCTTATCATCAACGGTGAACGTGTCGAGAATGACTATACCTTTACTGCCGACAGTGAAAGCATGGAAGTACAGATTTCCTTTACATTCGACGCTTCCGAGCTGGGCGGGAAAGAGCTTGTGACCTTTGAGGAATTATACGATTTGAGCAATCCAGACGAACCGACAAAGGTTACAGAGCATAAGGACATTGAGGACGACGGGCAGACGGTGACAATCACAGAAGTACCAGAAACGCCAGAAGAACCAACAGAGCCAGAACAGCCGACCACACCAGATACACCGAGCAAGACAACGGACGCTCCAAAGACAGGCGACAACACAAACATTGCCTTATTCTTAGGGCTTCTTGTTCTTTCTGGTGCAGGCGTAGCAGGAACATACTTCTTCAAGCGTAGACGCTCATAATCGGACGGTCTGCTTATGATGAAGAAATCACGTTCCCCGCCGATACATGGAAACGGCGGAGCTTCCCTTTATTCTGGCTTGTCCGCCACCCACCTGTAAGCACACGGACAGTCAAGGGTGCTTTTAAGCATTTACCTGCCCTTGACGGTCTGGGGGCTTACGGGTATTACACCGCCAGCCAGAATAAAAGCATGAACAATCAACAGATTTTATAGAAATGAGGTATGAATACATGAAATTGAAATATATCGTGCCTAACATGGCACAGACATTTGGAAATTTGGAGTTTGCAGGAGAAAATGACGTGGAGCAACAGCGTGTCAATGGTCGCTTTGTTCCCGTGACAAGAAGCTATAACCTGTATTCCGACATTCAGAGAGCCGACGACATTATCGTGGTGCTTCCCGCAAAGGCTGGGGAAAAGCGTTTCAAGTATGAGCAGAAAGTAAAGCTCGTCAATCCTAAGATTACCGCCGAGGGAAAGAACGTGCGAGGTCGTGGCTACACCAACTATATTTTAAACGCTGACGATATGCTTCCAGTCGAGGAAAGCAAGTAAAGGGGGATAACAGAATATGAGATTAGCAAATGGAATTGTATTAGATAAGGAAAAGACGTTTGGAGTGCTGAAATTCTCTGCCCTTAGACATGAGGTGCGTGTAGAAAATGAGGACGGGACGACCAGCGAAGAAATCAAGCGTAGAACCTACGACTTGAAATGCAGTCAGCAGGAACGCACGATACAGGTATCTATCCCAGCGGAAATCCCTGTCAAGGACTACCCGTATAATGCAGAGGTGGAGCTTATCAATCCTGTTGCCGATACGGTGGCAAACGCCAACTACCGAGGGGCAGACGTGGAATGGTACATCAAGGCAGACGACATTGTATTGAAGAATAAAGGCGGTCAGCCCGCAGGCAATCCGCAGAACCACGCTCCGCAGGGACAGCAGAAAAAATAATTAGCAAAACATATTTTCATTGTAGATGATATGGAATAGAGATATAATGAGCTTATAAATTACGATTTTGGAGGTGCTGGTAAATGCGTAAATGTATTCGCTGTGGCAGTGAAATGAAAGAAAATTGTGCTGTTAAAGTTGAGGGAGCTGGTTATGGTATCGTTTTATCATCAGATGAAAACAAATTATTTGGTGGAAGAATGGGTAAACCTAAAGTGGCTATCTGCCCTAAATGTGGCGAGGTATCTATTTACATTGAAGATGTTGAAAAGCTCAAATAACTATTGATTTTCAATCTATATCCAGTATTACACGAAGCGGTTAGTCTTTACGATTGACCGCTTTTTCCATATCCAGAAAGGGGTGTTTATGAACATATTGAAATACAAGGGAAAGCGTATCAGAGCCAGCGACAAGAACCTTGTGTACCGTTTCTGCATAGGTACGCTCCTGCTCCTGTTCGTGGCGGTTCTCCTGCTACTGAACATGGGACAGCTCATGCGTACCGATTGGGAACATTTCAGTTTACTTGATAATGGGCTGACGCTTTCTACATACAACTTCATAACCATAGGGATAGCGACTGGTGTTTGTACATTGGTCGCTTTTCTTTATTACCGCTTTCGCTATGACAGCTTCAAGAAGCTATTACACCGCCAAAAGCTCTCCTGCATGATACTGGACAATAAGTGGTATGAAGCACAGACCGTACAGGACAGCGGTTTTTTCACTGACCTGCAAGGCAGATCAAGGGAAAAAATTGTCTGGTTTCCTAAAATCTATTATCAAATGGAAACGGGACTGCTTCATATCCGCTGTGAAATCTCTTTGGGAAAGTATCAAGACCAGCTCCTTAGACTGGAAGATAAACTGGAAAGCGGGCTTTACTGTGAGCTGACCGACAAGACGCTCCATGACGGCTATATCGAATACGTTTTACTTTATGACATGATAGCGAACCGTATCTCGATTGACGAGGTAAAAGCAGAAAACGGGGGCTTGCGTCTGATGAAGAACCTTACATGGGAATACGACGCACTCCCTCACGCCCTTATCTGTGGCGGGACTGGCGGTGGAAAGACCTATTTCCTGCTGACAATCATTGAAGCCCTCTTGCAGACCAACGCTCAGCTTTACATCTTAGACCCTAAGAACGCCGACCTTGCGGACTTGGGTACGGTCATGGATAACGTGTACCACACCAAAGAAGATATGATAGAGTGCGTCAATGCGTTCTATGAGGGCATGGTACAGCGAAGCGAGGAAATGAAACAACACCCAGCCTACAAGACAGGCGAGAACTACGCCTATCTGGGCTTACCGCCCTGCTTCCTTATCTTTGACGAGTATGTGGCGTTCTTGGAAATGCTGGGGACAAAGGAAAGCATAAGCCTTTTAAGCCAGCTAAAGAAAATCGTCATGCTCGGCAGACAGGCGGGCTATTTTCTCATTTTTGCCTGCCAGCGACCCGACGCAAAGTATTTTTCAGACGGTATCAGAGATAACTTCAACTTCCGTGTGGGCTTGGGGCGTATCAGCGAGCTAGGCTACGGTATGCTTTTCGGAAGCGACGTAAAGAAACAGTTCTTCCAGAAGCGTATCAAAGGACGTGGCTATTGTGATGTGGGAACGAGCGTCATATCGGAGTTTTACACTCCCCTTGTTCCAAAGGGGCATGATTTTTTACAGACTATCGGCTCTCTTGCACTGGCAAGACAAACCGTATCAGATGAACGAAAGGAGAATTGAAAAATTTATGGGATTTTTAGAAATGGGTTACAGCGACCCTAACACTGATTTTCATGTTGAGGGTGTCTGCGTAGACTTTGACCGCTTTATTGCGGACTTGGAAAGTGTCGCTGGCACGACTGATGATAAATGCGAGGAATTTCCGACAGAAGCCTATCATGCACGCATGGAAGATATTCTGACAGAAGCGGGGCTTGGGAGATTGAAACTTCCGTTGCTCTTTTCCGTGGTGCTGGACGAATGGCTTTCCATTCATGGGTTTGACTACCGCTTTACGTTTCTTGTGGTGGATAAGGAGTTTTTCAGACAGATATACCATGAATACGAGATTGACAAGGATATTGTCAGAAAATGCCTTTCTGCCGATACCGACGTTATCGTAGTTTATACGGGCATGACAAGGATAGACTGAACCACTGACGACTTTCACGGTCAGCTTTAGCGTCAGACCGTGGAAGTCGTCCTGTGGAGCAGGGCTTGCCCTGCTCCACGAAAGAAGCCCCTCGGTATCTAACAGAGGGGCACAATTCCGCTGGAAACTACGGTCAAAAAGTCTGGAAATCCCGCTTGGCATAAGGGTTTTCCCTTACTCATGGCTGACTGTGACAATCGGCGGAAAATATCACAGATTTCTATAAATACACGATTGGGGGTATGCAGGCTGAATGAAAGCACCTTTATAACCGCCTTGAAAGAGAAACGCCTATCTTACGGCGTGTCTCAGACAAGGCTTGCTATCATGGCTGGTATCAGCCGTGAACATCTGAACCGTATCGAAACGGGAAAGGTCAACCTCACGGACGATATGCAGGACAAGCTCATGGAAGCCGTCGAGAAATTCAATCCCGACGCTCCCATGTTCCTGCTGTTCGACTATGTGCGTATCCGTTTCCCCACGCTGGATATACAGCACGTTATCAGAGATATATTGAAGCTCAACATTGACTATATGCTCCATGAGGACTACGGACACTACAAGTACACAGAGCATTACTATCTGGGTGATGTGTTCGTCTACACCTCGCAGGACGAGGAAAAAGGCACACTTCTGGAGCTGAAAGGAAAAGGCTGTCGCCAGTTTGAAAGCTATCTGCTGGCACAGGGGCGTAGCTGGTATGACTTCCTCATGGACGCTCTGGTTGAGGGCGGTGTGATGAAACGCCTTGACCTTGCGATTAACGACAGGGCGGGCATACTGGATATTCCAGATCTGACCGCCAAATGCAACCGTGAGGAATGTGTTTCCCTGTTCCGTTCTTTCAAGTCCTATGCTTCTGGCGAGCTGGTGAAGCACAACGAGCAGGACAAGGCGGGCATGGGACACACGCTGTATATCGGCTCTCTGAAATCGGAAGTCTACTTCTGCTGTTATGAGAAGAACTACGAACAGTACGCAAAGCTGGGAATACCGATTGAGGAAGCACCCATAAAGAACCGCTTCGAGATACGATTGAAAGATGAAAGAGCCTATTATGCCGTCCGTGAACTGCTGACCCATTATGACGCAGAACAGACGGCATTTTCTATCATCAATCACTATATCCGCTTCGTGGACAGAGAGCCAGAGAAGCGAAAGACAGACTGGAAGCTCAATGACCGCTGGGCGTGGTTTATCGGGAAAGACCGCCCGCCTGTCAAGCTGACGACAGACCCAGAACCTTACACGCTGGAAAGGACGCTGGGCTGGATAAGCCGACAGGTCGCACCTACCTTAAAAATGCTGAAAAAGATAGACGCAGGCAACAGCACAAGCTATCTGAAAGAGATTGAGGAGAACGCAAAGCTGACAGAAAAGCACTTGCAGATAATCAGACAGCAGACAGCGGACACAGAGGAACTTATCACAGAGTAAAGGAGAATTTTGATTATGGCAGAACTTGTCAAGGACTTGGTGCTGGTATCACTGGGAATGGGTATCGGCGTCGTCCTTATGTGTATCGCACAGGTCAGCAAAATGGCTGATGAAAAAATGGAAGAAATCAAAAAAGAAAGGATTGATAAAGAATGAATTTCGGACAGAACTTGTACAACTGGTTTTTAAGCAACGCCCAGAGCTTGGTGCTTATGGCAATCGTGGTAATCGGTATCTACTTAGGATTTAAGAGAGAGTTTTCAAAACTTATCGGCTTCCTTGTGATTGCCTTAATCGCCGTCGGGCTGGTATTCAATGCAGGCGGTGTCAAGGACGTGCTGTTAGAGCTGTTCAACCGTATCATTGGAGCGTAACAATCAGCAGTTTGCGGTCACGCAAACTTACCTGTCCCCCTATGGGAGTTCGGGCATAGGGGGAATGAAAGGGGGTGACGGAATGGTACGCAGATAAAAGATAGTCACGCTATGAATTTCATTGAATGGTTGAAATATGGCTGATATAATGTGGGTATAGAAGTTAGCGAATGGAAATTTATCAAGGAGGATTTACAATGAAATGTATAAAATGTCATAATACACTACACACGGAAACTAGCGAATTTTCTATGACCATTAACGGAAAAACTATAAAAGTCATAAATGCACCTGTATTACATTGCAAGAACTGTAATTCGATAATTATTAGTGACGAAGTAAAAGAAAAGGCAAAAGAATTTTCAGAAGTGTATTTATATCCAGATAATACTCTTGATTACGCAGAATGTGAAGCTGGAACGGTAATGTCAGTAATGAATTTACTTTTTTAATGACAATAAATTTAACAACTTCATATTCCGACACAAAGCGGTTACTCCATTGGAGATCAACCGCTTTTTCTATACTCAAATTTCAGATTGGAGTGATTGATTGAAAGATATTTTTGCCGATATGCAGGCAAAAATCGGGTGTCCGTATCTCTCCGACCTGCCCTATTTCAAGCGTGCGGTCTGGTTTGAGATGAAACGCCTTTGCCTGTCCGACTACCCTAAGAAACAGTTGGAAGATTTTTCACGCTATGTATTCGGTGTGCCTTACACCGTCATACAGGAAGCGTTACAAAGAAAGGACGTGATGAAACATGGAAGAAATGCGTGTGCAGATTGAAGCACGAGAGCCGACAGACGGAGAAATCCGAGCCTTTTGGTTCACCCTGCCTATCGACACAGAACAGGTGGAAGAACTGCTGGGGATTGATATAGATACGGACTATTACTATATCACGGGAAAGGAGCTTCCCTTTGCTGATGAAGTGCAGGAAGATACCACCATTGAAAGGCTCGACGACCTGTACCATACCTATGAAAGCCTACCCTCTGACTTGAAAGAGGACTACGGGGAGCTGATGTGCTATTTCTCTGACCTTGATGAACTGCACCGATACAGAAACGACATCATTCATTACTCATGGTGTAAGAACATGACGGACGTTGCCCGCCACATTCTGAACAATGACCCAGAGTTTTCTTCCCTAAGTGAGAACGTCACCCGTTATTTCGATTATGAAGCCTACGGGCAGTATCTTGACGACAACGGACGCTTTGTGGAAACCGACCACGGTATCTATGAGCTTCCGTAGAAAAGAGGTGTGCCTGTGGTTGACGACATGAGGGTGTATATCGCTAATCTTGGCAAGTACAACGAGGGCGAACTTGTCGGTGATTGGTTCTCTTTTCCAATCGACGAGGAAGATGTAGCGGAGCGTATCGGGCTGAACAGCACTTATGAAGAATACGCTGTCCATGATACCGACAACTTTCCCATTGAAATCGGGGAGTATATCTCCATTGAAGAACTCAACGAGATGTACGACATGATTTGTGAGCTTCCCGACTATATCACGGACGCTCTGGACGAGTTTGTTTCCTACTATGGAAGTCTGGAAGAAGTCTACGAGAATAAGGACGAGATTTATTATTATCCAGACTGCGAGGACATGACCGACGTTGCCTATTACTTCATTGACGAGTTGCAGGTATTGGGACAGATACCGCTACCGTTGCAGAACTATATCGACTATGAAGCATACGGCAGGGACTTGTCCATAGAGGGGACGTTCATTGAAACAAGCCGAGGGATATGCGAGATACCATATTAGAGCTGGCAGATCAGCGACAGGCAACGTCGCTACTGACAGCTTTTTCTATCAAGGACAGTCTGAAAACGGCTGTCCTTTTCCATTACAACGAAAGGAGCTGAAACGAATTGAAGAAGATTAAGAGCTACACGGGTATCTGGAACGTGGAGAAAGTCTTATACGCAATCAATGATTTTACTCTCCCGTTTCCCGTTACCTTTACCCAGATAACGTGGTTTGTCATCACAGAGTTTGCTGTCATTCTCTTAGGGGACTTACCGCCGTTATCGTTTATCGAGGGGGCATTTCTGAAATACTTCGGTATTCCCGTCGCCCTCACATGGTTTATGAGCCAAAAGACCTTTGACGGCAAGAAGCCTTACAGCTTCTTAAAATCGCAGATTACGTTTGCCCTGCGACCAAAAGTGACCTATGCAGGAAAAGCCGTGAAGCTGGAAAAGGGAGTGTTCAGCGAACCCGTCACGGCGGTTAGGAGTGTGATGTATGTTCCCGATTAAGTATATCGACAACAACCTTGTCTGGAACAAGGACAATGAGGTATTCGCCTACTATGAGCTGATACCGTATAACTATTCTTTTCTGTCAGCGGAGCAGAAATTTATCGTCCATGACAGCTTCCGTCAGCTTATCGCACAGTCCCGTGAGGGAAAGATACACGCCTTGCAGATAGCGACGGAAAGCTCCATAAGAAGCATACAGGAGCAGTCAAAAAAGCTGGTGACGGGGCGACTTCGTGATGTGGCGATACAGAAGATAGACGAACAGACAGAAGCGTTAGTAAGCATGATTGGGGACAATCAAGTGGACTACCGCTTTTTTATCGGCTTCAAGCTCATTGTGACAGAGGAAAAAGTGAGCCTTGAAAGCATGAAGAAATCGGCATTTTTGACATTCAAGGAATTTCTAAATGAGGTCAACCATACGCTGATGAACGACTTTATCTCCATGCCAGATGATGAAATCAACCGCTACATGAAAATGGAAAAACTGCTGGAAAATAAAATCTCCCGCCGTTTCAAGTTCCGACGCTTGGATAAGAACGACTTCGGGTATCTTATCGAGCATATCTACGGCAGGGACGGTATAGCGTATGAGGACTACGAGTATTCGCTTCCAAAGAAGAAACTGAAAAAGGCAACGCTTATCAAGCAGTACGACCTTATCCGTCCTACCCGCTGTCTGATAGAGGAAAGCCAGCGATACTTGCGACTGGAACATGAGGACAGCGAGAGCTTCGTTTCCTACTTTACCGTCAACGCCATTGTGGGCGAGCTGGATTTTCCGTCCAGCGAGATATTTTACTTCCAGCAACAGCAGTTTACCTTTCCCGTGGACACTTCTATGAATGTGGAAATCGTCGGCAACCGCAAGGCACTTTCCACGGTAAGAAATAAAAAGAAAGAGCTGAAAGACTTGGACAATCACGCCTATCAGTCCGGAAGCGAAACCAGCTCAAACGTGGTGGACGCATTAGACAGCGTGGACGAGCTGGAAACCGACTTAGACCAGAGCAAGGAAAGTATGTATAAACTTTCTTACGTTATCCGTGTATCGGCTCCCGACCTTGACGAGCTGAAACGACGCTGTGATGAGGTCAAGGACTTCTACGACGACCTCAATGTAAAGTTAGTCCGCCCCGCTGGGGATATGCTGGGGCTTCACTCTGAATTTCTCCCCGCCAGCAAGCGTTACATCAATGACTATGTGCAGTATGTGAAATCGGACTTCTTGGCTGGTCTTGGCTTCGGAGCGACGCAACAGCTTGGCGAGAATACAGGTATCTATATCGGCTATTCCGTAGACACGGGAAGAAACGTCTATTTACAGCCGTCCCTTGCTTCACAGGGTATCAAGGGGACAGTCACCAACGCTCTAGCGTCTGCCTTTGTCGGAAGTCTTGGCGGTGGAAAATCATTCTGCAACAATCTGATTGTCTATTATTCCGTTCTCTTTGGGGGACAGGCTGTCATTCTCGACCCTAAAAGCGAGCGTGGCAACTGGAAAGAAACGCTCCCAGAGATAGCCCATGAAATCAATATCGTCAACCTTACCAGCGATAAGGAAAACGCTGGGCTTCTTGACCCGTTCGTGATTATGAAGAATGTAAAGGACGCTGAAAGTCTGGCGATAGACATTCTCACATTCCTTACGGGGATTTCCTCTAGGGACGGCGAGAAATTCCCTGTCCTTAGAAAAGCGGTGCGAGCCGTGACCCAGAGCGATCAGCGAGGACTTCTCCATGTGATAGACGAGCTACGCAGAGAGGAAACGGCGATAGCCCGCAATATTGCCGACCATATCGACAGCTTTACGGACTATGACTTTGCACATCTGCTGTTCTCCGACGGTTCGGTTAAGAACGCTATCAGCTTGGACAACCAGCTCAATATCATACAGGTGGCAGATTTGGTACTTCCCGACAAGGACACGACCTTTGAAGAATACACGACTATTGAACTGCTGTCCGTGGCTATGCTGATTGTCATTAGTACCTTTGCCTTAGACTTCATTCATTCAGACCGCAGTATCTTTAAAATCGTGGATTTAGATGAAGCGTGGGCGTTCCTCAACGTGGCACAGGGCGAAACTCTCTCAAACAAGCTGGTGCGAGCGGGACGTGCTATGCAGGCTGGCGTGTACTTCGTCACGCAATCCTCTGGCGACGTGTCCAAAGAGAGCCTAAAGAACAATATCGGGCTGAAATTCGCTTTCCGCTCTACGGACATCAACGAGATAAAGCAGACCCTTGAATTTTTCGGTATCGACAAGGACGACGAGAACAACCAGAAACGACTTCGTGACTTGGAGAACGGACAATGCCTGCTTCAAGACTTGTACGGGCGTGTGGGTGTGGTGCAGATACACCCTGTCTTTGAGGAATTATTGCACGCCTTTGATACCAGACCGCCCGTGAAAAGCGAGGTGGAGTGATGAAAGATAGGATAAAGGGGCTTCTGACAAGAAAGAAGCTCTTTCGTTTTTTTAAGATAGCTGTGATTGTGGTACTGACGACCATTGCCCTGCTCTCCCTATTGGGGACGGTGGCACACGCTTCTGGGCTGGTAGATGATACCGTCAATGCGGACAACCTGTATTCACAGTACCCGTTGGAGAATTACCAGCTTGACTTCTATGTGGACAATAGCTGGGGCTGGCTTCCGTGGAACTGGCTGGACGGTATCGGAAAGAGCGTGCAGTATGGCTTGTATTGTATCACCAACTTTATCTGGACTATCAGCCTGTACCTAAGCAACGCCACAGGGTACGTTGTCCAGCAGGCGTATAAGCTGGACTTTATCAATGACATGGCAGACAGTATCGGGAAAAGCATACAGACACTCGCTGGCGTGACGGAAAACGGCTTTGGAAGCACTGGCTTTTATGTGGGCTTCCTGCTTCTCATTATCCTTATCGTGGGTATCTATGTAGCCTACACGGGACTTATTAAGCGAGAAACCAGCAAGGCACTCCACGCCGTTATCAACTTTGTTGTTGTGTTTCTCGTGTCGGCTTCCTTTATCGCCTACGCTCCCGACTATATCAAGAAGATAAATGATTTTTCCAGTGATATAAGTACGGCTTCTCTGGATTTGGGAACAAAGATAATGCTTCCCGACAGCGACAGTGCGGGAAAAGACAGCGTGGACTTGATAAGGGACAGCCTGTTTTCCATACAGGTACAACAGCCGTGGCTACTTTTGCAGTTCGGTAACAGCGATATAGAGGAAATCGGGGCTGACCGTGTGGAAGCTCTGGTATCTGTTAGTCCCTCTGCCGACGACGGGGCGACCCGTGAGGACGTGGTAAAAACAGAAATCGAGGATAACGACAACGACAATCTGACGATACCGCAGGTCATCAACCGTCTGGGAATGGTGTTCTTCCTGCTCATCTTCAATCTGGGGATAACGATATTCGTTTTCCTGCTTACGGGCATGATGATATTTTCCCAGATACTATTTATCATCTTCTCTATGTTCCTGCCGATTAGCTTCCTGCTCTCCATGATACCCAGCTATGAGAACATGGCAAAGCAGGCAATCGTGCGAGTGTTCAATACGATTATGACAAGGGCGGGCATTACGCTCATTGTCACGGTGGCTTTCAGTATTTCCAGTATGTTCTACAACATCTCCACCGATTACCCGTTCTTTATGATTGCGTTCTTACAGATAGTGTGCTTTGCGGGTATCTACATGAAGCTGGGTGACCTTATGAGTATGTTCTCTCTCAACGCTGGGGACAGCCAGAGCATGGGACGCAGGATATTCCGTCGCCCGTATATGTTCATGCGACACAGGGCTAGGCGTATGGAAAACAGATTGGTAAGAGCTGTCGGAAAAGGAAGTATGGTAGGTGCTGGAACGGGTGCAATGGCTGGTTCTGTCTTATCCAGTGCGGGCAGTAAACAAACTCATGCTAACACGACCCGCAAGCGTGACAACGCTTCTTTCGGAAGCCGAGCTGGTTCAGCGGTGGGGGCGGTGCTTGATACGAAGAACAAAGTCAAAGACAAGGCAACGGCTGTCAAGGAGAATATCAAGGATATGCCGACCCAGACCGCCTATGCCGTACACTCCGCAAAGGAAAAGGCAAAATCCAGTGTATCCGACTTCAAGCGTGGCATTGTGCAGGGTCAGGAAGCCAGACAGAGCGAACGTGCCGACAAGCTCCAACAGCACAGACAGAATATCGCTGATAAGCGTATGGAGCTTCAAAAGGCACAGGAAGCAAAACAGGCTGGCAGAACGACGGACGGATCAGCGACAACAGGAGCTACCCGTCCTCATGATAGACCTGTCACCGCTTCTAAGACCGATACAGGAAAAGTGCAGGAAGTCAAGCGACCTGTCACCACGGACAAGGTACATACCGAGCCGACGAAAGCACAGCCTGTCAAGGAGCGTCCGCTTGCTTCAAAATCTGCTGAACCTGTATTGCAGAAACACGGAACAAGGCTAAATGGTGTGGAGCTGAACCAGCAGACCACCAGAAAGGAGCGAAACATCAAGAAATCGACCCTAAACATGACAGGAAAGAAAGGACGTAAGAAATGAAGCTAAGACATATCGCCCTTATCGGCAGTTTGTTTCCCTTTCTTCTTGCGATAGTGCTTTTCTTTGGCGTGCTTATCAGTGCCGAGGACGACGACGGGGGCGGTGGTTCTTCCTCATGGGTAACAGGCATGAACCTGTCCGCAGAGGTATTGAAACATCAGCCTATGGTGGAGAAATACGCTAAAGAGTACGGCATTTCCGAGTACGTTCCCTATCTGCTGGCAATCATACAGGTGGAAAGTGGCGGGACAGCCGAGGACGTTATGCAGAGTTCCGAGAGCATGGGCTTACCGCCTAACTCCCTTGATACGGAAAGTTCAATCAAGCAGGGGTGCAAGTATTTTGCGTCCCTGCTTTCTTCAGCAGAAAATCAAGGCATAGAGGATATAAACGTGGTGGTACAGTCCTATAACTATGGCGGTGGCTATATCGGCTATGTGGCTAAGAACGGGAAAAAGCACAGCTTCACGCTGGCAGAGAATTTCGCCCGTGACAAGTCTGGCGGGAAGAAAGTCACCTACACAAACCCTATCGCTGTCGCCCGCAATGGTGGCTGGCGATATGCCTACGGGAATATGTTCTATGTGGAGCTTGTCAGCCAGTATCTCACGGTCAGTCAAGTATCGGGCGAGCTGGCACAGAAGATAATGAATGAAGCTCTGAAATATCAAGGCTGGGACTATGTGTACGGCGGGAGCAACCCTAACACTTCTTTTGACTGTTCGGGGCTGGTTCAATGGTGCTACGGCAAGGCTGGTATCAGTCTACCGAGAACCGCACAGGCACAGTATGACGCTACCCAGCATATCCCGCTTTCACAGGCACAGGCTGGGGATTTGGTGTTCTTCCACAGCACCTACAATGCGGGAACGTATGTAACCCACGTCGGAATATATGTAGGAAACAATCAGATGTATCACGCTGGCGACCCGATAGGCTACGCTGATTTGAACAATAGCTACTGGCAACAGCACCTTATCGGGGCTGGCAGAATTAAGCAATAGAAAGAAAGGAATGGAAATATCATGTTCAAGAAGAAAGAAAAACCGATAAAAGAAAAGAAAATTCGCACTATGAAAGTGGGGACGCATAAGAAGTCCGTCATTGCCCTCTGGGTGGTGCTTATCGCAAGCGTGAGCTTTGGTGTGTATAAGAATTTTACGGCTATCGACCAGCACACCACCCATGAGGTAGAAACCATACAGCTACGACTTAACGATACCAACGGGGTAGAAAATTTCGTGAAGAATTTCTGTAAATCCTACTACACATGGAGCAACAGCAAGGAAGCAATCGAAGCAAGGACACAGGCTATCAGTGCCTATCTGACACAGGAATTGCAGGATTTGAATGTTGATACCGTGAGGACGGATATACCGACCAGCTCCACGGTCACGGACGTACTTATCTGGAACGTGGCACAGTCTGGGGAGAACGCTTTTACTGTTACCTACGAAGTAGATCAGCAGATAAAAGAGGGCGACCAGACAAGGAATGTATCAGAAACCTATACCGTGACCGTTCATGTGGACGCTGACGGGGATATGGTGATTATCCAGAACCCGACCCTTGCTCCTGCTATGGAAAAATCCAGCTACGAACCAAAGGCACAGGAAGCAGATAACAGCGTGGACGCTGATACCACGGCAGACGCTACGGCGTTTCTGGAAACATTCTTCAAGCTGTACCCGACCGCTACGGACAAAGAGCTTGCCTACTATGTAGAGGGAAACGCCCTTGAACCGATAAACGGGGACTACCTTTATTCCGAGCTTGTCAATCCTGTATTCACGGTTGACGGCGACAGTGTGAAAGTGAGTGTTGCGGTGAAGTTTATCGACAATCAGACAAAAGCGACACAGATTTCACAGTATGAACTGACGCTTCATAAGGATAGCAACTGGAAGATTGTTTAAATTTATGATGAAAATTGTGAGCTGTAGCTTTACTGGCTACAGCTCATTTTTCCAGTATGATATGGCTCGTTCCTCTTAACTTTTGTTAGTATAGCTTGTTTCACATTCTGTAAACCCATTTACGGTCAAAAGAATAATTGCTATAATAGCTCGTATAAATGGTTGCCAATAAAATCTGTAATTAAATCAATTTTTCTGATATAAGGAGATAAATGAACAATGAAAAAAACAGTTTTGATTTTAGAAGATGATACTGACTTAGCGGAGGGGATAGAATTATCTTTGCAAAGTGAAGAATTAAATTTCGTAATATGTTCTACAATTGCAGATGCAAGGACAGTTATACCTAAACAAAAAATTGATTTAATGATTTTTGACATCAATCTTCCTGATGGTAACGGATTAGAATTTTGTCGTGAAATAAAGCGGAAAGTGTCAATTCCGATTGCCCTGCTTACTGCAAAAGATATGGAATTAGATATTGTAAAAGGACTTGAAAGTGGTGCAGATGATTACATTACGAAACCCTTTAGTCTAATGGTTCTTCGTGCCAGAATCAGAGCTTTGCTTAGAAGAAGTCCTGCAAGAAATGAGCCGGAATATAAAGATTCTATTTTCCTGTTTCGTTTTGAAACAATGGAATTTTATAAAAACGGTATATCAATAGAATTAAGTAAAACAGAACAACGAATACTATATCTTCTAACATCAAATCCAAATATAATTATAACTAGAGAACGTTTATTGGAATGGGTATGGCCTGAGGGGACAGAATATGTGGAAGATAATGCTCTATCCGTTGCTATAAGACGGCTAAGAGATAAACTGGAAGATGATTCTTCCAATCCTCAATATATTAAAACAGTATACGGAAAGGGTTATATGTGGGAGAATTTATAAATGAATATATATGCTATCTTGATTTTAGCCGTCATTATAAATATTATACTTTTATATCTGATAATCCGCTGGTATAGAAACAAATTGTTTGCGCAATATCAAAATTTTCTTGATAAAACAGACGAAATATTAAGTGGAAAAAGGATAGACCTTTCATATGATGAATCACTTGATTCTGCAATTTCTGAACGTCTCAATCGGATTATGGAAATATCCCATATGCAAAAAGAAATTGCTGAGGAAGAAAGGGATATTATAAAATCTTTGATTACGAATATCAGCCATCAGATTAGGACTCCTCTTGCGAATATTACTTTATATACAGGTCTGCTCAAAGAACGGATAAGTGATTCAAACTCTACTCGATTGGCAGACAAAATAGAAAATAATGCAGGAAAATTAAATTTTTTTATGAAAGAGTTGCTTAAATCTTCTTATGCTGAGCAAGAGATTATCTCCGTGTCTCCTAAAATTGTTGACTTAGATACTGTGATTAAAAAAAGCTGTCAATCTGTAGAATTAGACGCAATGAAAAAAGACATTCAGCTTATTTCAGAATATCATACCTGCAAAGTATATGCTGATTTAAAATGGACAGAAGAGGTTTTTACAAATATCCTTGAAAATGCGATAAAATACTCTCCTAATGGTGCAACTGTAACTATTCAATCTATTTTATATGAATCTTTTGTTTGTGTTCAGATTGTTGATAATGGTATCGGTATTCCAGAGGAAGAACAGGGAAAAATATTCCAAAGATTTTACAGAGGTTCAAATGTAACAGACAAGCAGGGATTTGGAATTGGGTTATATTTAGCCAGAGAAGTATTAAGAAAACAGCAGGGATATATAAAAGTAAAATCTACACCGAATAGAGGAACAACTGTCGAGGTTTTCTTATCACGTGAAGATTTCTAATCAAACGAATCAAGGCTTTTTTCTCAATCTTGAATTGTGTCAGAAGTGTCACTTTTGAGAAAGATTTGAGAAAGAAGTCTTTGTTATTATCTAGACAAACAAAGAAAGGGAGATAAAAAATGAATATTCTATCAGTTAGAAATCTTAAAAAATATTATCAGATGGGAGAAAACACGGTAAAGGCATTGGACGGTATAGACCTGGATATTAAAGAGGGTGAATTTCTGGCAATTGTAGGAACGTCAGGAAGTGGAAAATCCACATTATTGCATATGCTTGGAGGTTTAGACAATCCTACTTCTGGCGAAGTGTTGATTGATGGGAAAGATATTTCCAAATTGTCTCGTGACGAATTAACGATTTACAGAAGAAGAAAAATTGGATTTGTTTTTCAAAATTATAATCTTCTTCCGCTAATGAATGTATATGAAAATATTGTACTTCCGATAAAACTGGACGGAGTTAAGCCGGACAAAGATTATATTGAAGAAATACTTCGATTATTAAAGTTAGAGAGTAAGAAGTATTCTATGCCTAATCAATTATCCGGCGGACAGCAACAAAGAGTAGCATTGGCAAGAGCATTAGCAACTAAGCCGGCAATTATTCTTGCTGATGAACCGACTGGAAATCTTGACAGCCGGACAAGTCAAGATGTTTTAGGATTGATGAAAATATCCAGTCAGAAACTGTCGCAAACAATTGTGATGATAACACATAATGATGAAATTGCTCAAATGGCAGACAGGATTATCCGTCTGGAAGATGGAAAAATCGTGAAAGGCGGTGAGTAAAATGCTCAAAGTCAACAATAAAAAAGTAATAAACGACCTTGCAAAAACAACATACTCCGCACATAAAAAGAGAAATATCTTGACGATTATGGCTATCTTCCTGACAACTTTCTTAATATGTACGGTAATATCTATTGGATTGAGTTATCGAGATACGGTAGCACTCCGTCAACAAAGAATGCAGGGCATGGATTATGACATAGAATTAACGGAGCCTAGGAACGATCAAGTGTCTGCCATCCGTGAAATGAAAAATGTAAAGTATGCAGGACTTAGCGTAAAATGTGCAGTTTTGTCTAAATATGAAGATAAAGAATTAGATAAAATAAGATTATTTTGGCTAGACAATACTTGTTGGGAAAAACAGACAATTCCCGCTTTGGATTATTATAAAGGCGAATACCCACAAAAAGAAAATGAAATTATGCTTTCTAAGAGTGCTTTGAATTCTATGGGGATTAAAAACCCTAATGTAGGCATGGAACTGCCTTTGGTATATCAAACTTTAGCAGAAAATAGTAATTACGGAGATATAACAAAGACGTTTATATTGAGTGGCTGGTTCCTAGATTATTCAGGAACAGATAAAGGGTATGTTTCAGAGGACTTTTATCGAGCAACGGGAGTTTTACAAACAGATTTGACGCAAGGAGAATTAAAAATCTCTCTTAAAAATCCTCTTTACTCCGAGCGTGATATTACAGAAATGCAGAACCAGATTAACATATCAGGGAATCAGATTATTGAAGCGGATTATGATACTATTTCAAATTTCTGTAAAACAATTATCGGACTATGCATATTACTGTTACTTATTTTTATGAGTGGATATCTGTTTATTTATAATACGTTGTATATTTCTGTTAATAAAGATATACGTTATTATGGACAACTTAAAACAATCGGTACTACTTCTATTCAGATTAGAAGAATGATAAATAAGCAGGTATTGTGGAATACAGTAATTGGAATCCCTTTAGGATTGATTTGTTCTGCTGTAGTAGGAAAGATTGTAATACCACAGTTATTACATGCCCTTAATCCATCAATTATGCCAAATGATGTTGAAGCAGTATCGGTGTGGGTATTTATCATAGCTACTGTGTTTTCTTTTGTGACAACAGTAATCAGCAGTCAGAAACCTGCAAAAATAGCTATGAATTGCTCTCCTATTGAAGCCTTAAGATACATTGGGACTTCGTCTTCAAATATGAAAAATAAAATTAGAAATGGCGGCGATATACGCTCAATGGTAAGGATAAATCTGTTCCGTGATAAGAAACAGTTTGGAATTATCATGTGTTCCCTGAGCTTGGCTCTGTCATTATTTCTCATTATGAATGTTATAATTCAGGTAAATAATGCAACCAATATCTTAAATCATTCCTATGACTATGATTTGAGAATATTAAACCAAACTTTACTCTCTGATGATGAAGAACAGGTTATTACAGATGACTTAATTGAAAGCATAAAGAATGTAAATGGTGTAAAAGACGTTAGAGTTCTGGAATCTGCAACGGCAACTGTGCCATATCAGGAAAAGGTGTATGGAGAATATTATAAAGAGTTGTATCAATCCAGATATACTCCTGGTGATTATGATAAAGACATAAATATGTATAAGCAACAGGCGGATTATAACAATAATATGTTTAGCTGCAGAATTGTAGGAATTGATGATTTAGAATTTGAACGGTTAAATCAAACGTTAGAGACTCCACTTGATAAAGAAGCTTTTGATAATGGAGAATTAGCCTTTGCTTCTAAAATATTTATTGAAGAAGATAACGGTATGGTCGGGAAAAAAGTCAACTTCTCTATATCAAATGCTGACAATTCAAGTAAAGAAGGAACTGTTGAGATAGGAGCCTTGATAGATAATCCAGTTTATTATGCTGCCGGTTATAGTCCAGATTTGATTGTCAGTGATGATTATTTTGAGAAAATAGTACAACAGCCATTGATTGAAATGATTAAAATTGATTACGAAGAAGCATTTTCTAAAAATACAGAAGATTTAATAATGAATTTGATAAAAGATAGTCAAGTCTTATCTGCTGATTCAAAATTGAATAGATATTCAGAAATGAAAAACTCAGAGAATCAGATTACTGTGTTAGGAGGAAGTATAGGGCTAATTGTTATGTTGCTTGCAATTTCCAATTATTTGAATATGATGTCCGCAAGCATACAAAACCGCTCAAAAGAATTTGCCATTTTAGAAAGTATTGGTATGACCAGACAGCAAATAAAAAAGATGGTTGTTTCTGAAAGTTTATGTTATGCGATTCTATCTATTGTTGTCGCAATCATATTAGGAGTTCCGGCAAGTTATTTTATATTTGAGAATTTTAATACATATGGAATCCCATTTTCGTTTCCGATAGCAAACAATATTATTTTGTTTCTAATCATTATTATGGTTTGTGTTGTATCAACATTATTGATTTTGAGAAAAACGAAAAATGAAAGCATAATAGAATTATTACGGCAAGATGAAATGTAATCAAACTATTTACAAGGAAAATTAAAAGTAAAGGTGATACTATGGGAAAATATTAATTGCAGAATTTACGAATAAAGAAGAACATCTTTTTAATAAGTTAGTGGAATGGCTGTCAGATACTTTATGTACTACACCTGTTTCTCTGAGCAAGAAATGTAGCGGTTTAGATGTAGATTATTTTACTCGTACTGTTACTGATACCAGCGGAAATAAAATACACCTTACCGCTAAAGAATTTGACCTACTATACTTCCTCTCCAACCACAAAGGACAGGTGTTCACAAAAGAACAGATTTATGAAAAGGTATGGGGATATGACAATGCACCAGACGCAAGCAACCTTTCCTCGTTCATCAGAAAGCTAAGACTGAAAATCGAACCACACCCAGACAACCCACGATATATCATCACTGTCTGGGGTGTGGGATATAAATTCAGCGAAGAAGAAAAACCGTAGCTGTATTTCACAATCCATTGTGATCTATACGCTACGGTTTTATCTATTGAACTGATTTCTTACCTCTTTGTCCCTACGCATGGCTGATTTTGCACATTTCAGCAGGTCAACTAAAAATCGGGTTTCGTATTCGTCGCAATCGTCAAAAATCTCTTTTGCTTCTCCCTTGAAAATATTCTGTGAAGCAAGTACATTATCACATAGGAGAACATCAACTGATACGGAAAGAGCGTTGGCAATCTCAATAAGTGTAGGCAGGCTGACTTTCGTTTTCCCTGTTTCCACGTTGCTCATGTGGGCTGGGGTAATATCTATAAGGTCTGCGACGGCTTCCTGTGTTATGCCTTTCTTAATTCGTGCTATCTTGATACGCTGTCCGATTGCTTTATAGTCTATTTCCACAGTTTTCCTCTCCTTTCTTGCTTTTCATTATTGTAACTATTCACAGAGCGTAATATAATAGCTTGTATAGATGAAACATTTATGTGCTATATTTTTGACAAAGTTTTTTGAAATATATCATCAATTTTAAGAAAAGAGGTGTTCTGACTGTATGATGAAATTCAGTAAAAGGGACAGCAAGAAAATGATTAAAGAAATGGCTCGTCTGTACGGTCTTTCTGTTTCAGAAGTCCGTGAGCAGATACAGGATAAAATCATAGCGGTAATGGACAGTGACGACCCAGACCAGCAGGCAGAGGTTAAGCGTATTTTTGGCAACAGTACACCTACACCAGAGGAATTTATCTGTACTGCCAGCAGACAGCTAAAATTTTAAGGAGTTAGGAGTGGCTATTATGGTTCAAGCGGAGAAGCAAAAGAAAGTGTTTCTGTCCCTGTGCGGACAGCGTGACTATGACCTGCTTACAGGCAAGGAAGCCATGACACAGGCTGATTTTGAGCGTATCACTTATATCACAACCGTTCTTGGCTATTCTTCCTGCACACAGGAATTGATTAGTGAGCATTTAGAACTGGCGTGTAAGGAAGCGGAACACACAGACAGAGAGTTTGATATTCTAAAAGACTATCCAGAATACTTTCAAGATGAAAATGTCTATGAACAGATTGACAAATGGATAGAGGACTTCATCAGTCAAGCACCGCCAGCAAAGCGGGACGAGATACGCCAGCTCATCAAAGAAAATACAGAGATTATCTGATATACAGGTTATCGCAACCACGGCATTTCTGCTGGGTGTGATAGCCTTTTTTCATTCCTGCCAAAAAACAGGGATTTGGACGGAATTAGGACGGATTTATCTTTTATGCTTATCTTGTTGAAATTTGCCTTATTCTGGCAAGGCGGTTTCTTCACGGGAGGATTACGAATGGCAGGAACGCATAAAAGAAAATCGTTAAAAAAATTTTAATCCATGTTAAGGGAGTTTACAGCTATTTCCGTGTAGAATTTCCTCAATATTTGTCGATTATATTCGCTAAAGCTCAACGAGGTTATCAAAACTTCTTGGGCTTTTTTGCTTTTTCTGGATTTCTTTTTCAAACTTTGCCAGTTCATATCCTCTCATTTGTATTAATGACGGAAAGGGGGAAGGAACGGTTACAATCACCGCCTTTTGACAAGCGAAAGGAGGTGAAAATGTGAAAAGACCCACTTCTCCGGAAGATGTCCAGAAAGTCTTTGACTGTTACTGCAAGAAGATTTTGAAGAATGAAGCAATCAATATTCAGAAGCACTACCAGCGTATGAACGATTTGCAGATTTCCTTTTCAGAACTCACGCCAGAACAGCTTGCAGAACTCTCGACTTATGATGATTATTCCACGGACTATGACCTTTACAAAGTCATGGGCTACGACGTGAAAATCAAGAATGAGCTGTTGAGTGAAGCGTTGCAGGAACTTTCTGAAGAAGAACGCTTTATCTTGTTGCTCTACGGTTTAGGCTTCAACGACGGCGAGATTGCCGACCTGCTGAAAATTGTACGCCGTACAGTGAACTATAAGCGTCAAAGAGGATTTGAAAAAGTCAGAAAAAGAATGGAGGAAAAACAGCATGAAGAATAAAGCGGTACATAAAGGCAATGGCTTATTGCCTTACCCTGTTATCGTTTCCGCTTCACAGGGCGATATTCTGGCTATGAATGTTGTGTTATGCCATTACGAGCCATACATTGCCCGCTTGTCCATGCGAACAAGCATTGACGAATACGGCAATCCTCACACCAGCGTTGACGAGGATATGCGTAGCCGTCTGGAAGCAAAACTGATTGAGCAGGTACTTAATTTCAAAGTAGCATAAACCAACGTCCTATTGCAGAGTGACGCATTATCCCCTTTCCTGCGTCCTCTCTGGGGGCTTGTATATCTATCAAAGTCTATATGACTTCATATGGGCTTTGACAGGCGTATAAGCCGTTGTGGTCTTTGACAACTGAATAAAGCAGACAGATACGTTTGTGATACAGCGAGCCACGGGGACTGTACGCCATGACCTTTCCAAAAGAGAGCGAGCGACCCACGCAGTGATCCGAGTGCGACCTTTGGAAAAGTCGCCCCGCCATGACCTGTATTCACAGGATAATGATACGTCCCAGAGGTGGTTTTGCTCATAGGAATGAGATTGGTTGAGATACCAGCGGAGCTTTTCCAGAGCCGTCTGTCTGCTTCCCAAAATACAGGAAAGGGGGTGTTGCAAAATAAGTGATACTGATATGCTTATTTTGCTGATATATGAACAAGACAAAAGAGCGAAAAACCAGCCAGCCGATTACTGTTGATATAGAGGGGCTTTCTGCTATGCTCTCATGCGGTCATGCTACGGCAAGGAAAATCGGTGAGCAGGCAGAAGCAAAAATTGTCATAGGTCGCAGGGTTCTTTACTCCGTGGAAAGGGTCAAAAAATATCTGCTTTACCTTGCAGAATAGTACAGTCTTCTATTTATGTTCTTGCGGAAATATGGTATAATACATTAGAAAATTAATACATCAATGTTGATAAAAAACACCAATCGAAGCACATTATTGTACAACATTGGTGTTTTAATTTTATTGAACTAACACATCTCTATATGGATAAAAGTATAATTGCTCATCCTTTATAAATTTTAGTTTCTATCCAAATATTTGATTTAAAGGTTCC
>OIZE01000419.1_pt1 | contig 35587 bp, 26 predicted proteins | sample 1588421 | NCBI WGS metagenome assembly OIZE01 (sample SAMN03283251) | human gut metagenome | biome: human-associated habitat; material: feces | host: Homo sapiens | place: USA | collected 2013 | reverse complement strand
ATCTTGTTAGTTAAAATTTATATTTGAACTGTATACTTGACAGGACATAGTACAAGTCGCAATTCGACCTCATTTGTTCGACATTTAATTTATTTCAATAGAAAAACGGAACTTTTTCCCAGCTTCTCAGTTTCAATTATTCCCATTCAATCGTTGCCGGTGGCTTGGACGTGATGTCATAGACTACGCGGTTAACGTGAGCGACTTCATTTACGATTCGAACCGAGATTTCCTGGAGAACATCCCAAGGAATTTGTGCAAAGTCTGCAGTCATGCCATCAATGGACGTTACGGCACGAATACCGATCGTGTAGTCATACGTGCGGCCGTCGCCCATGACGCCGACGGAGCGAATACCCGGCAAAACGGTGAAGTATTGCCAGATTTCCTTGTCAAGACCATGTTGTGCGATGACTTCACGCAGGATGGCATCGGAATCGCGCACGATTTCGAGCTTTTCTTCCGTAATTTCGCCAATGACGCGGATGCCAAGGCCTGGGCCAGGGAATGGCTGACGCCAGACGAGTTCATGCGGAATGCCGAGCTTTTCGCCGAGTTCGCGCGTTTCGTCCTTGAAGAGCGTGCGCAACGGTTCGATCAGCTTGAAGTGCATGTCTTCCGGAAGTCCGCCAACGTTGTGGTGCGACTTGATCGTCTTGGCCGTGTCCGTGCCTGATTCGATGACATCCGTGTAAAGCGTGCCTTGAGCAAGGAAGTCGACGTCCTTTAACTTCAAGGCTTCTTCGTTGAAAACTTCGATGAATTCGGCACCGATGATCTTGCGCTTCTTTTCAGGATCGGATACGCCTTCGAGCTTGCCCAGGAAACGCTTGGCAGCATCAACTTTGATGATGTTGACGCCAAGACCCTTGCCCAAAGCATCCATCACTTGTTGTGCTTCGTTCTTTCTCAAAAGACCGTGATCAACGAAGATGCATGTCAGCTGATCGCCGATTGCCTTGTTGAGCAATGCGGCCGTAACGCTTGAGTCAACGCCGCCTGAAAGGCCAAGGATGACCTTCTTGTCGCCGACTTCTTCCTTGATTTTTTCAACCTGCATTTTAATGAAATCATCCATCGTCCAGTTGCTTTTCGCACCGCAGGCATCAAAGGCAAAGTGACGCAAAATATCGTTGCCGTATGTCGTGTTGCGAACTTCAGGGTGGAATTGCAGACCGAAGAGCTTGCGATCGTAGTCAGCAATCGATGCAATCGGACAATTTTGACTCTTGGCTACGACTTCGAAGCCTTCAGGAGCTTTAGTCACGAGATCGCCATGACTCATCCATACGCTTTGATCTTGCGGCAATCCGTGGAACAACACTGCATTTTCATCGTTAACATGAATATCAGCCTTGCCGTATTCCTTATTTTCTGCACTTTCGACCTTGCCGCCGAGTTCGTTTGACATCAGCTGCATTCCGTAGCAGATGCCCAGCACCGGGATTCCCAAATTGAAAATTTCAGGGTCTACCTTAAATGCGTCTTCATCGTACACGCTGTTCGGACCGCCGGACAAAATGATGCCCTTCGGATCCATCTCCTTGATTTGTGCAGCCGTCAGCTTGTGTGACAGAAGCTCTGAATAGATGCCGAATTCACGGATGCGGCGCGTAATCAATTGGTTATACTGGCTGCCAAAATCCAACACGATGATTTTGTCAAAAGCCTGCATATCAACATTAGCCAAGATGTTCACCTCATTAATTTTATAGTTGTCTCACTTACTTAATTGTACCGATTGACTTTGCGATGGTCAATTCTTTTACGTACATTTTAATCAATTATAACCTAAATGCACGTTTTTTGAGTGCATTTTCCAATAGATACAAAAATTTTAATCGGAAATCAGTATTTTCTCAGGCGCAATTCTTCAATCAAATGATTGGCGCTCTTCACAATGATCAGGTCGGCGCGATTTCTCGTCGGTAAGATGTACTCGTGTAGGTTCGGGTGGTTGACGTCCTCCCAAACCTTTGATGCCATTTTAAATGCAGCGGTGCGATCGCCGATTGCGTATGGATAATAGTAATTCGTCGGATCTTTGAACGCAGTATCGAGCAGCATCCCGAAACGTTCAAGATACCAACGCTTGATGTACTCTTCCTTGGCATCGACGTAAAGCGAAAAATCGAAAAAGTCGCTTACGAAAATCGGTTCATGGCTTGGAAGCTGCAGCACGTTGATTCCTTCGACGATCAAAATATCAGGCTGATCGATCACGTCGAACTCGTCAGGAATGATGTCATAGACCTTGTGCGAATAAACGGGCGCTTTGGCAACGATGCCGTTTTTCACGTCGTTGACGAATTTGATCAGACGCGGCATGTCATAGCTTTCAGGAAAGCCTTTCCTGCTCATGATGCCCTTCTTTTTCAGGACAGCATTCGGGAAGATGAAACCGTCAGTCGTAATCAACTGAACCTTTTTGTCCGGATAGACCTCGGACAAAAGCGATTTGAGCAAACGCGCCGTCGTGCTCTTGCCAACGGCAACTGAGCCCGCAATCCCTAAAATAAACGGCACCTTGTGCGGCTTGATGCCAAGAAAGCTCGCCTGATCGTCCTGGAGCCGCTGATGATTTTTCATGAACATCTGCAAAAGATGCACCATCGGCATGTAAACCTCAGAAACGTCCTCCATTGAGATGCGGTCATTAAGCGACTTGATGCGATCAAGTTCTTCATTCGTCAGAGGAACGATGTGGTCCTTGTAAAAGTTGCGCCACTCCGCTCGATCGATGCGATAGTAGTTAATTTGATTTTCCATATTCCGTGTCCTTTTCCTTTTTGAATACATTGTTCATTCTATCACAATTAAGGAATAAGGTGGAAGTTTTGGACACTCTCTATTTAAGATTGGCGAAGTCATTTCCGTGAAAAATGCAGTGCTCCTGGCAGCAAACATCTTTTTCAGATTATGACTTGAAAATCCGCGCCTGAATGCTGCATTTACGGGCAAATCTTAGAAATCGGCGTTTTGCCCGTAACGGGTGACTGCATTTTACGGGCAAATCCCAGAAATCGCCATTTTGCCCGTAACCGAGGGCTGCATTTTACGGGCAGAATTCAAAAATCGCCATTTTGCCCGTAACCGAGAGCCGCATTTTACGGGCAAATCCCAAAAATCGGCGTTTTGCCCGTAACGGAGAACTGGGTTTTACGGGCAGAATTCAAAAATCGCCATTTTGCCCGTAACCGAGAGCCGCATTTTACGGGCAAATCCCAAAAATCGGCGTTTTGCCCGTAACCATGCTTCAGCGCACGGTCCCGAAAGTAGACAAAAACCGAAGAGAATGCCTCATTTTTGTCTACCGTCGACTCCAAATGCGGCACGTACGGCCTTGAAAGTAGACAAAAACTGGGAGAAATGCCTCATTTTTGTCTACCGCCGACTCCAAAATCGGTCCGCACGGCCCCGAAAGTAGACAAAAATCCGCATCAGCATTTGACCAAGCTGCCAGCCAACCTGCTGCCTTGCCACGATTGCCGCCATGCGCCCTGCATTTGACGAAACAAACCCCCGAGCCAAAATGACCCGGGGGTTTATCAAAGTCAGATTCCCTTGAACCGATACATCTTTGATGTGTAGTCCTGGTGGACAATCGGATCATAGAATCCAAGTTCCATCAGCTCATCACCGCCAAAGATTTCATGTGTTTCAAGATTTTCGTATTCAAGCTCAGGATCAAGCCCGAATAATTTTGTCTTTGTCAAACAAGGCTGCGCAAATGCGAGAACCTGGAAAGTCATGACGCAGACGTCGCGCTTATCGTCCGAAACAAACATCCAAGCTGATTGATTTGTTTCAATTGGCGACTTTAAACGGTAAAAATTGCCGTATTGTATGAGTTTTCGAATCTCTTTATAGCAAGCTACTTGTTCTTTGACCTGATCCTTATCTTCTTGACTCATCTTGGTCAAATCCAGTTCATATCCAAAAACCGCGCTCATTGCAGCATTGCCGCGCGTTTCAAATGGCGTTTTGCGTCCGGTTTGGTGATTAGGAATTGCCGAAACGTGTGCGGTCGTCATGGAAATCGGATAAACAAGACTCGTGCCGTATTGAATCGTCAATCGAGAAACGGCATCCGTGTTGTCGCTTGTCCAAATTTGCGGCATATAATAGGCAAAACCGGCATCGAAACGGCCGCCTCCGCCTGAACATCCTTCAAACAACACATCAGGAAAAGCACTGGTAATTCGTTCCATCAGTTCGTATAACCCTAAAACATAGCGATGATAAACCTCCCCTTGCCTGTCTTTTGGAAGGCTTGTCGAATAGACGTCTGACAGATGACGATTCATATCCCACTTGACGTAATCAACGCTTCCTTCCTTTAGAATCGTGCTGATCTGTTCAAAAAGATCATCGATAACTTCTTTTCGCGTCAAGTCAAGCACGTATTGATTTCTAGAAGGGCTTGGTTTGCGTCCCGGAACCTGCATCAGATATTCAGGATGTTTTTTGTAGAGTTCAGAATCGTAAGAAATCATTTCCGGTTCAAACCAAAGACCGAACTTCAGCCCCTGTTCGTGCACGTAATCCGCAAAATGCCCAAGTCCCAAAGGAAACTTCTTCTTATAAATCGTCCAGTCGCCAAGAGACGAATTATCATCATCGCGGTGGCCGAACCAGCCGTCATCTAAAACAAACATTTCAATGCCGAGATTTTTAGCCTCGTCAACGATCGTTTTAAGCTTTTCTTCGTTGAAATCAAAGTAGGTTGCTTCCCAGTTGTTGACAAGAATCGGTCGGTCGGCATGCTTGAATTTTGAGCGAACGATGCGCTCTCTGATGATTTCATGAAAGGCCTGGCTCATCTTGTTCAACCCTTTGTCTGAATAAGTCATGAGGACTTCCGGTGTTTGAAATTCAGAGCCGGCATCCAGTTTCCAGGAAAAATTATAATCGTTGATTCCGATTACCAGGTGCGTCTGATCAAGCTGATCCTTCTCGACTTCAAACGAGTGATTGCCGGAATATGCAAATGCAAATCCGTAAACGTCTCCGGAAAATTCGTCCGTTTTCTTATCGGCCAAGGCCAAAAATGGGTTCATCTGATGACTTGACGTGCCGCGGATGCTGCCGAATTTCTGAATGCCGTATCCGACCGATGACCGCTCAAGATGGCGTTCGTTTGCATGAGCACCAGGCAGGCAAATCGAATCGAAATCTTTATCGACAAAATCGAGCTGAAGCGAGGCAACTTTTTCTAAGAAAACGGGTTGTTTCCCTGCATTTCTCACCTTGACGGAACGCGTGATAATGGAAACGTCTCGATAAACCGTATAAAGCAAATCATACTCAAGTCCCGTCAGCTCATCTTCAAGCGTAATCGTCAGCGTCTGTGCCTCTTTTTCATTTTCAACGTAGGCTGCCGGGAGTCCTTCCAACTTTGGCTTGCCGTCTTCAATTTTGTAATTTTTATATTTCAGCATCATAGCATTTGAGCCGTTCTCCTGACGAACAATCGTTGCAGGCGTATGATAGTCCATCTCCCCCGCTCCGCTGTACTCTTTTGGCAACGTATCACGCGAAAACGTCCGGTCAAGTGATCCAGGAACATTGCCCGAAAAACCGCGGTCAACCCTTGGATACTTCAATTCGCCGTGATAGTTTCGTACGCGTTTGCCAAAGTACAGATGACAAAGCGTCTGTCCTTGCTCAATTGAAAGAATGTAAGAAAGTTCTTTATTGTGCAAGTGAAAAACCTGCTTTGCACTGTCAAAAGTAATTAAGTCCGTCATTTAGATCACCTGTTTCATCTTTATTTCCATTGCGTCGTCCAAAGCCTTGATTTCTGATCCCGCCTCTGCTTTCAGTCTGAAATCTTCAAAACTGTCAGAATTCGTCACAGTCACGATTACCGTATCGTCCAGTCCGGCTTTTTTAATCGTTTCATCCCAGAATTCAAGAATCTCGTCACCTTGCTTAATCTTTTGCCCTTCTTCAACATAAGTTACGAAACCTGTTCCTTTAAGTGCCACGGTTCCGATTCCGACGTGAATCAAAAGCGCCATGCCGTTGTCGGCAACAATGCCGACTGCATGTCTTGTCGAAAATACCTGGCGGACCGTTGCATCAAACGGAGCATACACTCTGCCGTCATTCGGTCTGATGGCAAATCCCAAGCCTGCCTGACCCTTTGAGAATACATCGTCATTTACTTCGCTCAGCTCAATCAGATTACCTGAAACAGGTGCCTTGACGGAAACCTTTTCATCCGACGAAGTGTTTTTGACACTGATGCCAAGATCCTTGCCCCACGTCTTTTCAAGTTCGGCAACGATTTGGGCATGACGCTCCTCCGTAAGAGTGATCTTCTTCATGAAGATGATGATGGAAATCATCAGCATCACTGCCGGAACGGCAAACATCATCATCTTGAAATTCATTCTTCCTGCTGCAGTAATCGATGAAGCAGTAGCTCCAGTCGTCATCCCGGCCAAAATTGCGATCTGACCGACAACGCCATTTGACACGGCACCGCCGAATTTATCGATCAGCGGACGAATCGAAAGAGATAATGATTCATCTCTGTGACCTAATTTCCACTGGCCATATTCAACAGAATCCGTGATGATCATCAAAACGACTAAGAAAACCATTTGCTGCGGGAATGCAAACATTACGGCAGCAAGCAGAACAAGTGCCAGGTTGTTGCCGGCAATGGCGAACACTCCGATGCCGCAGAGCATGAAAACAAGACAACCACCGAATACGGTCTTTCTGCTGAATTTTTTAGACAAAATCGGGAACAAGGCAGCCGAAACCATTCCCAGGAAGATGTTGATTGTTGACAAAATTGAAAATGACTTTGGTTGCCCCATGATATACGTGAAATAGTAAACTTCAAGCGCTCCCAGAATGTTGATTCCGATTCCATAGAAAAGATACGCAAATGCGACCCAAAGGAGCTGATCGTTTTTGGCAACTGCCTTGAAAACGCCGATGACACCAACTGTATCTTCCTTGTTTTCGCGAATCTCGCTGTTCACTTCACGTGTGCAGCAGCCGACCACCCAGGCGGAAACGAGTGCAATCGTGCAGATGATGAGAGCAAACATGAACCAGCCGTGAGCATCACCGGTCGAAGTCGTCTTTTCTGAAAAATAGATGACGGCCGGCATGACGAGCACACCAACGAGACCGCCGCCGATAGTTGAACCGAAACGCGCAAAAGTTGCCGTTTTTTCGCGCTCACGCGAATCAGTCGTAAGCGACGGGAGCATTGACCAGAAACCGACATCCTTGAATGAATAGAAGATGTCCATCGTGATGTACATTACGGCAAAGATGACCAGATAAAGCATTGCATTTTTCTGATACAAATTGCCAAGCGACGTAAACAGACACAGCAGCAACACTGCAGAAACCGTCCCGCCGGCGACGACCCAGGGACGGAAATGCCCCCAACGGGTCTTCGTGCGGTCAATTGCGTTTCCAATAAATGGATCAATAAAGAGTTCTACGATGCGCAAGGCCATGATGATCAGCGTCACAAGACTGATCATCTTGTTATCAACGGCCTGATTGCCTGAATTGAATAAGTGCGATGTGATGAACATGATCAGATAACCTGACAACAGGCCGTAAAATGCATCATTGCCAAATGCGCCAAAGCTGTATGCAAGACGCTGTCCCATGCTCATTTTTGTTTTTCCTTCATTTGACATGAAAATACCTTCCTTTCGTGTATCCGCTTTCTTTACGATCTTCAGTATACGTTAATGTAAGGCTTTTCAACATAGTCTTTTAATCATTTTAGATGTCATAATGTTCAGTGAACAAATTGACATCTTCTTTCAAAAAAAGTTATAATGACAAGAAAAATTCAAATATAAAAAGCAATATTGACATTGAGTGACAGAAAATTTACACATTGGAGAAAAAATGGAAAAGGAATATCGCGATCTGCAGAGCAGCAGCATCGAAAACGGAATCGTCTTCTACGGTCTTGAATGCTGCGAACCAAACTACATCTTCAAGGGAAATAACATCCGCGAAAACTACGTTATTCATTATATCAGGAAGGGATGCGGAACATTTTCGTCAGCCGGCAGGCCCTTGGTCAAACTGAAACAGGGAGACTGCTTCATTTTACCTAAAGGCGTACCCTGCTTCTATCAGGCTGATGAAAAGGACCCGTGGGAATACAGCTGGATCGGACTTTCAGGTATCAGGACCGGTGAAATCTTCGCCGCTTCAAGCATTTCAGAAAAAAATTACCTGTGCCAGATTCAGGACACTGAATTTAAAAACAGCCTGTCCAGGCTGTACGAATCGCTGCATTTGCCGCACAACATGAAGAACAGCCTGCTGACCGAATCCCTGCTTTACAAAATGTTCCATGACCTGCTGGACGAGTTCCCGGCAGAAGTCACCAGAAAAACCAACTCACGAACCCAGTTCCGGCTTGCGGTGGAGTACATGAGGGACAACTACGACACAGGCTGCTCCATCCTTGACGTATGCCGCGGGCTGTCCGTTTCACGAAGCTACCTCTACAGCCTCTTCAAAAAATTTGCGGGATCATCCCCTCAGAAGTTCCTGACTGAAATCCGCATGGAGGAAGCAGAACACCTGCTCAAAGACACCGACAGAAGCATTCAGAACATCGCTGATTCAATCGGATACGGTGACAGCTTCACATTTTCGAAGGCATTCCGTAAGTCAAGAGGATGCAGCCCGACTGATTTCAGAAGGATGAGAAACTGACTTGTGATCCGGAAGATTTTCACAGATGAAATGCAGGGCCTTGAACTTGATGAATATAAAAAAGCAACCGCCTGTTTCTGATTGACAAGGCGGTTGTTTAATTGATTTCATATTCATTGATAATCAGCATAATAAATCATCAAATTGTAATTCTGAATTACTTGTCTTTATAATCAGTTTTGTCTTCTGCGACCAACTTGAAATCCTCATAATCTCTTGATGAATCAGTTGTCAGCTTCTCTATTTCGGAAATTGTTTCTTGGCCGTTTTCCGGAGTATAGAACCTTAGACCATATAATTTAATTTCTCCCGTTTCACCAAGAAGTTTTATATTTTGAGGCTTGATATTTTCCAAAAGTTTTTCCTTCCACTTGTCTTTTTCTATCAACTGCGTGCCCTTAGGTTCGATGAAAAGTTGATATGTCTCATTTCCATCATCCAGATACAGGAGAAAGTCCGGCAGAAAACCTGCATAGTGTGTTATACCATCACTATTTTCAAATTCATAAAGTTTCAGCTTACTGATCGTTTCCTCGTTTCTAATCAGAAAAACTTCTTTATACTTATCTTTCAATTTAAAGATGATCCGTCTGATTGAATCTATCATCCTCTTTTCAAGTCCGTCTACAATTGCATGATCATATACAAACCAATCGTCATTGCCCATTTCATAAGGTCTTATAACCGGTCTGTCTCCCGTTGACCTTTCTCCTTTTGATATACGTTTTGAATAATCTACAACAATATCCTTAACCTTAACGGGTTCAAATTCTCTAGTCCCTCTTCTCTTCATGTAATTGGACTGCATAAAATTTTTAACGCGAGATAATGCTTTGTCAACTACTTTCAATCTATAAACATTGTCAAAGCTATCCTCTTTATGATACGGAATAGTTGCATATACCTTCAAATCACCAAGCCAATCACTTGAAGTCATAAATTCATTCAAAGAGTTAATTTTAGGAGCATATTTTGATAATTCATTGAATCTGAAGAATTTGTCACGTGACATTGCCTTTTTTAAAAGGCGCTTGTCACGATTACTATTAAAATCAGCAATAAGCACATTGCGTGTGTCCAAATAATCTTCGTTGCTTTCCTGATTGTTCGAATGCTCCTTAACGGTATCAACCATATCAATGACTATTTTTTCACGATCCAATCCATATTTTCCCAAATCATTATATTCATCATCACTGACTTCCTTTAATTTGTTATGATAAAGCCTTCCGCACTTATACGCACGGCTTTTTTTAAATTTATCTTTTACTTTTGCGTAGTACACATTATACTCTTTGTCACTGTCACTTTCTGAAATCAAATTCATCTTGTTAAATGACTTCAAGAGATTACTAATGTACTTACTATCATTTATTGTATGATAATGCAGCGATTCCAATAATTTGACTCTGGGATCATTAGAATCATCAAAACGTCTTATATAAGATTTCTCGCCATTATATTCAAAAGGATTATATCTGGCACCACGACCTATCAACTGTGCTTCGCTGTTTGTCTGAACAAGAGATACGGGCTGTTCCCCAAGTCGGACAATATCATAAAGATTTAACACATCCCATCCCTCAGTCAGCTTGGCAACCGCAAAAACCGCTCGAATAGGGTTATTCGTGTCTTCCAGTGTGTTGAGTTTCTTAAAATCATTCTCATTGCCAAGAATTCCGTCTTTAGATGTATCATTGACATTGATTGTTGTCATGGGCTTGAAATCCCTTTTTAATTCAATTACCGTTTGAGCACTATCCTGTTCCTGCCAGTATGTATACATACTCTTAAGTGTCGTGCTGCCAAGATCAACACTATTTTGCTCTTTCAAAAACTCATCCAACTTGAACACATCCAATTTGTCAATCATTTCAAGAAATGCATTTCTTGCATTTTCGGATGCGGCAATGCGGTTGGATTTAAAAAGAATTACCGGTTTAAAATCATCGATGCCATTTTCCTTCGCAATTCTCTTTCGATACTGACTCAAGAGTACTGCATTCATCATTTTGCTTCCGTCGTCATTATCAGCTTCCAACCGATAAACATTTTTAGAATAACCATCTTCCATAAAACGGTTCAAATCATATTTATAAACTATCTTATCCCTATACTTCTCATAAACAGCATCTTTATCAACATCGATAGTCGCCGTAAACTCGAACTGCCGATTAGATGAATTACATTCCCGAACTTTATCTAATAAGGACTCCCAGGAATTTTCCTCCTGTTTCTGAGACTTAGTACTTGCATTAAAGTGATGTGCCTCATCCGCCAATATCACGACTTTATTCTTTTGAAGCTCCTCATAGGTAAGGCCATTCTCTCGCACAATACCAAGTTCATTGGATAAAGCCTGGATAGTTGTTAATTTCATATAGATTATCCCAGGTTCCTGAACAGATGTGAACCTGTCCACTGATTTTATTTCCACTCTCCTGCCATCTATATTGATTGGAGAATTGAAAAGATACTTAGATGAATTATCATTTATAAAATTATCTCTCGTCTTGGATACAACCGCATTCGAGTTAGCAACAAATATAAAGTTCCTGTAACCATGTTCAGCATACATGTACAACATCACAGCAGCCATAACATCAGTCTTTCCTGATCCAGTAGCCATATTAAACATCAAATGTTTTTGCGGCTTCTCTCTTGTCTGTGTATAATTCAAGGAAAAAAGCGCGTCTGCTTGATAAGGTCGCAATTGATGCTTTAAATTGTCTTTTATATAATCACATATTTTAAAATTCACGGCATCGTCAGGATTTATCAAACTCACCTGACGAATTTTAGAAATATCCTCCAAAAGAGGAAAATGCCGTTCCACACTCTTCTTTTTAGCAGCCATAACTATTCGCCATCCTTATCATTATAAAACGACTTATTGAACTGATAATCGCTGTCTGAAATCAGATCACGTACATCAGTATCATCAATGTTTGCATAATTATAATAGAGTTGATTCTTGTCCAGAATTCTGACAAGCTCCCTGCGTCTTTCTTCAACACTGTCAAGTTTTGGAAGTTCTTCCTCAAATTTTTCAAGATCCAATCTGAAATCAAGATCTGCATTCTCTTTCATCCGATCATATACTCGCATCAGTTCCTTCACACTAGTTGCCTTCTGCAGATCATGAAGATATCCCTGATTCTTCTCCATCAATTCCGCATAGACAAATGATCCGCCACCTTGCCAGCCTACATCCTTTGATATTCCCCCCTGTTCTCCTTCAATAACCTTCTGCAATCTGGGAACAGAAACGGTCTCGATATAATCCATCTGCTCGATGCCGATGAATCTCCTTCCCATCTTCATGGCAACAGCTTGAGTGGTTGCCGATCCCATGAAAAAGTCAAGAACTATATTTCCTTTATTGCTTCCTGCCTTAATAAGGTGACACAATAATTTTTCTGGCTTAGGCGTATCAAAGACTTTTTTCCCAAATAATGCTATAAGCTCATTGGTTCCGTCTTGATTCTGTCCAGAATCCAACAGAAGATCCGTCATTGTCTTCCCTTTAGATGCTTCCTCATCAGTTACAAATCTTCGCAATGTTTTGGAACTGTTAATATATAGCAAATCATCATTACAGTATTGATCAATATTACTCTGATTCGTTCTCCAGTTAGCAGTTATGACAACATCATTTACTGTCCTTCCATTTTTTATTACAACATCCTTGTTGTACGTTACAGACATACTTCGACTAGTATATTCACCAGCTTTTATTACCAAATCATTTTCTTTGCCCATGTACTTCACGCCAGCACTTACAAGCCTCTCTGACTTAGGATTAGACTGATTATCAATACGCTTAGTATTATCTGTAGTTGTCGAAATCGATAACTTGTCAATATTTTTTTCATCCTTGGCAAATACGATAATATGATCTAAAACAGATGCTATCCTGCTCAAGAAAGATGGTTGTTTCTTCTTCTTCCAATCCAACGTTCCTATGTAATTGGATTCTCCAAAAATATTATCCATCAAAATATGTAGATATGGCTCCATGGTGGTTCCTTTTATACTCTTACAATTTGATCTGCTAGAATCAATGTTTACAAATATCAATCCATCTTTACTTAGGAGTTCTCTTGCTATTTCCAGTCTGTTTTTCATAAACGTCAGCCACGTAGAACGTTTAAAATGATCGTTATACTCAAAACTATCGCTTCCAGTATTATACGGTGGATCAATGTATATCATCTTGACCCTGCCTGCATATTTTCTCTTGATGCTATGCAATGCAATCAGGTTATTTCCCTTAATAACTAAATTATCGTCATCAGACAGGGAGGATTGTTCGCCCCCCCCGAACGATCGTATTTTCTGACGTTCTTAAAGACCTTAGGTTCGAACAATTCATCAATTTCCGGCTTGGCCAAGACCTCATTCAAAAACTGTTCATTGGCATCTCCTGCATCTTCAACATCCTCCTTGCTCATACTAGCCTTTAAAACCGTATCCTTAAATGGAAAATCAAGTACAACGTCAGTTGATTCATCAATGAACTTGCCACCGGAAGTCAAGCCTATCTTGTTTGAGTATCTTGTATAACTGTCTTCCCAGTAGTTCTTGAATTCAAACATCTCGATAAACTGGTTGACCTTGAAGATCTCAACATCTGAAATCTTCTCGGTGTATATATCATGAATCAGCCTGTCATCCAAGAGAGCAGACATCAAGTCACGGTCATAGTTGTCAAGATCTTCTATTACCTTAGCCTTCTTCAAAATTCCATTTTCAATATACTTGTTGTCAAATTTTTCCAATACGGAACGAACATGTTCCATAATTCTTGATTCTATTGCCATAACATCACCCCACAGATTATTGTTATGCCTATTTTATCATTACTTCATTTAAAAGATTCCTGATTCTTTCACATTTCATAAACATTTCCAATTTTGGAATTCTCATTCTTAAAATTACACACAAATGAAATCATTAAAAACAACGGAGATTTTCAAAGTGAAAATCTCCGTTGTTCATCTTTTCTTCCTATATATTACTTCAAATAAACACCCTTCCAGTTATATCCTCCGACAGGATTATAAACCAGACCCCTGACGCGCTTCTTGAGCATCGTGGCATTGGCAGGCTGAAGAGTCGGAAGGATGCCGCCGTCATTCAACAGCAGCTTCTCTGCCTTGACCATGTCATTCCAGCGTTTCTGATTGTTTCCAGCGTCGGTTGTCGCAGAAGCTTCGAAAAGTTTGTTGTACTCGTCGTTGTCCCACTGACCGAAGTTGTAGTTGGATCCTCTGGCCTGCAGATTGAGATATGTGCTTGCATCGTTGAAGTCAGCGCCCCAGCTTGTGTAGACGACATCGAAGTCGTGCTTCATCATGCGGGCGATGCGCTGCGTCTTCGGCATGCACTGAACATTGACGGTAAGGTTCTTCAGCGTTGTCTGCCAAGCACTTTGGATGTATTCGTTCAGGGCCTTTGTTGTGTCATCATCGTCACCGAGAAGGGTCAGTTCAACCTTCTGACCGGACTTTCCAAGTTCCTTCAATCCCTTGTTCCAAAGCTTTTGAGCCTTCTTTTTGTCATATGTCGTTGCGTTCTCCGTATGGGAAGCTTTAGCGAAATCCTTGCCTTTGAAGGTCATGAAATCCTGCGGCACTCCGGAAAGAGGAGTCTTCGAGCCGTTTCCGAGAACCTTGTTCACCATGTCCTTGCGGTTAAGAGCATAGCCGAGAGCAAGACGCACGTTTCTGTTTTTCAGGTACTCGTTGTTCACGTTAAGTGAAAGATAGTCCATTCTTCCCTGTTCCCTCGTGACGAACTCGGGATTGTTCTTCAAGTTCCGTGCCTGCTGGTTGCTCAAGGTGACCATGTCAAGCTTGTTCGTCTGATACAGGTTGTACCCAGTCGAGGCTTCCTTGACCACCATCACGTGAACCTTGTCAAGCCTGACATGCTTCCTGTCCCAGTAGTGACTGTTCTTCTCAAGATTCCAGCGCTGCTGGGACCCGGTCCATGTCTTCATCACGAACGGACCGTTTGAAACCGTGTATTTGGCAGCGGTACCGTACTTTTCGCCGTACTTTTCCACAGCATTCTGATTGACCGGTGCAAACGGATACCCGGCAAGCAGGGACTTGAAATAGGGAACCTTGGCGGAAAGATGTACCACGAACGTGTAGTTGTCAGGTGCCGAAACGCCGAGTTCATTCGGCTTCTTCTTCCCCTTCTGGATGTCTCCCGCATTCTTGATGGAACCGAACAGATTGGCATTGGAGTCATTCGTCTTCGGATTGACCGCGCGTTGGAAGGCATAGACGAAGTCATTTGCCGTGACCTTGTCGCCGTTTGACCAGCGACCGTCCTTCCTCAGCTTGAAGGTCCAGGTCAGACCGTCCTTTGAGACCTTGCTGCTCTTCGCCAGCGCCTTCTCCAGCCTGTTCGTGCCGTGACGATAAAGTCCTTCGCAGACATTGTTCAGCATCTGACCGGAAGTGGAGTCGACGCATTGCTGCGGATCAAGCGTCTCCAGATCGGACTGGACACTCCAGTTGAGCGTCTTGCCCGAGTCGGCCCTTGCCTTCGGGCAGTATGCCATCCCTGTCATGGCAAATGCAGTGGTTGTTAACAATACAGTTTTCATTGATTTTTTCATAACGATATTCTCTCTTTCAATCTTTGTGTTGAAACAGAAAAAAGCCCTTGAATCCGAAGGGACTCAAGGGCGTGTCATCGCGGTACCACCTTGATTCGCTATCTGAAGATATGCCGGCATTTCAGACAGCCTTTCGTACGTAAGGTATCCGGATCCCTGTCAGGCTACTACGTGAGGTTCGCCCGACAAACTCAAAGGTGATAATCATTTCAGCCAGAGCCTTGCCCGCTTTCACCTTTATGGGGCTCTCTGTTAAGGTTGGACTGAATGACCGCGTCCTTTTCTGCGTTCTTGCTTTTTAAGTTTATGTGGGCTAGTATAATCGCATTTTAATTTTAAGTCAACACTCTCATGCAAAAAAACATCAAAATTAATGATAGCGCCGTATTAACTGCATTTCAAAATTTGAGGTTGACAATTTGTTTTTAATGAACTAGGCTAGGAATCATTAACATTTGATTAACAGGGGGCATTTTTATGACAGACGAATTGAAACAGTACGCATATGAACATCGTCACGATTTTGACAGGCTGGTGGAATTCAAGTCAGTTTCGGCCAAGAAGAGTGAACTTCCAGAGACGGCCGCATGGATTGCGGACACATTCAGAGATCTTGGGGCACAGGAAGTTGAGAAGTGGACTGACTTCGGTGAGGACAATCCAGTTGTCTTCGCTTCCTTCAAGGGACAAAACCAGGACAAGACGATTCTTTTCTACAACCACTATGACGTCCAGCCGGCAGAACCGTTCGATGAATGGAAGACGGAACCGTTCAAGGTAACAGAAAAGGACGGATTCTTCTACGGCCGCGGAATTTCCGACGACAAGGGCGAGTTGATGTACAGACTTACGCTTCTGAAATACTACAGGGAACACGGCGGGCTTCCAGTCAACGTGAAGTTCTTTGTCGAAGGCGAAGAGGAAGTGGGCAGCCTCAGAACACCGAAATACGCGGAAAAGCACAGTGAGCAGCTTTCATGTGACGCTTGCGTCTGGGAAGGCGGCGGCTACAACAACATGGACCACTATCAGGTTGTCGGGGGGCTTCGTGGCATCATCTCGTTTGATGTTGAAGTGACGACGGCCGACGTTGACATGCATTCATCGCTTGCAAGCTACGCTGAAAGTGCTCCATGGCGCCTGGTCAAAGGGCTTTCATCCCTTCGTGACACAAACGGACATATCCTGATTGACGGCTTCTACGACACCGTCGACAAGATGTCACCCGAAGAGGAGAAACTTGCCGAAGAACAGGATTTCAATCTGGAAAACGCCAAGAAGGCCGCCGGACTCAGACGCACCGTCAATGACTATAATCCTCTGAAGGAACTGGTCAACATGCCGACAATCTCCATCAACGGACTTTCAGCCGGCTATCAGGGTACAGGTGTCAAGACCGTCATCCCGCGTCACGCTTCAGCCAAGCTCGACTGCCGTCTCTCTCCGCATCAGGATCCCGAGAAGATGATGCAGCTCGTCAGAGAACAGCTCGTCAAAAACGGCTTTCCCGATCTTGAAGTCCACATGAACCTGGGCGAACCTGGCTACCGCGCCGATGTCAACGATGAATTCGTCAAGCTTGCCATGGACGAGGCGAAGAAGTACTACGGTCCTGAAACCAAGTACGTCCTGAACGCTGCCGGTGGCGGTCCCGCCGACATGGTCAACACCCTCGGCGTTCCGACACTTTCCATCGGCTGCGGCTATGCCGGCGCCAAGGTGCACGGGCCAAATGAAAACATTCGTGTCAAGGACTACACAGATGCCGTCCAGTATCTTGGCAACCTTCTGAATGCATACGGAAAGTAGTTTCACGCATGCGAACAGAGGTTTTCAGCCACTCATAGCGATTCCATGACACTCCTCATTTGAAGTGAACATTAAACAGCATCCCCGCCGGACTATCCGACGGGGATGTTTGACTGAAATATTTCCGTTTCTCATCAGCACGAATGGAAAACTTGTGCTTCGCCCTCCAATCCTGGTGGAAATTCAACAGATACAAGGAAATCGTGAGAAGAAGTTACGGATAAATTAACAGCTCCTTTTGTTTATTTGTGGATAATTCTATTATGACAGCAAAACAAAGCCCGGATGATCCGTAGTTTCGAATCATCCGGGCTTTTTCTTCCAAGAGTCATTCATAATTATCCACAGGACTCCATCCTGTGGATAATTCTTTCAAAAAGTTCTTCCACAGGCTGATATGTGGAAAACCTGTGTATTAACCGACACAAGCAGAACGCCAAACTCACGCTTACTTCAGCACCTCATCCACCCTGGACGGCATCTTCTGACTTTCAACCTTGTTTACGTTGTAGTACTTGCCGTCAAACGAATGCAGCGTCGTGAACTTTCTGCCTGAAGCAGATGCGACGACGGTGGTCATCTCAAGTCCAAACGACTTCGGCTCATATGTCTTCCGGTCCACATGAATGTTGAACGTGGCATTGGTGAAGCTGACGTTCTTCAGATCCGTGCTGTAGAGTCTCTTCGCCGTAGCATCATCTCTGCCGAGAACCTCGAGCAGTTCCTTTTTAAGCCTTTCGGAAGGATTTTCCGGTACCCTGAAGACCAGCGCATATTCGCCGCCTTCTTCCTTGAGATCGAACCGGACCTTGTTGTCACTCATGACCTTAAGATAATCCCTTGCGATGTTCGGATTCTGAACGATGAACCTGTAGTTTGACTGGGCGCTGTCAATGGCCTGCCTGTAGCTTCTGCCCTGACTAAGGCCGATCATCGTCGTGTTGTAGAGATCCTTGCCGTCGTAGTACAGAATGTACTTGTTGTCCCTGGCTCCTTCCTGGAAGCGGATTGCCGCGTTTGACTTGAGCGTCACCGGTTTTTCCGTGTATTCCGTTTCCGTTCTGTACGAAACCGTGTTGTCGTGGTCTCCGCTCGTATGCTTGACGAAGAACCTTGTCTCGACCTTGGCGCTCTTGACCTTCTCTTCGGCACCGACCGCTTCCGACAAGACCCGGTCCTTTTTTGAAACCTTCTTTTCCGTGTCAACGTTCACGTCTCCGGAACTGCCTGTCTTCTTTGCATTACCGCTGCCTGCGCAGGCGGACAGTCCGCATGTCACAAGCAAAGTCACAGCCGTAATTACCAGCTTTCTTTTCATTTATCTTCCCCCTGTTGAAAAATGTAGTGCTACTTCTTTCGATGATTCTGATCATAGTCGATGTACGTTGTCGGCATCTTGATCTGTTCAGTCTGATTGACCGTCTTTTCGCTGCTACCTGCCACGGATTCGCCTGACTTTCCGGTGCCGCAAGCACCTTTTTGAGCGTCTGTGTTTCCTTTGATTCAGTCTTTTTGACAGTCTCTTCGCTGCTACTTGCACCGAATTCGCTCGACTTTCCGTTTCCTCAGGCACCTTTTTGAGCGTCTGCGATTCCTTTGATTCAGCCTTTTTGACAGTCTTTTCGCTGCTCCTTACCCTGAATTCGCTCAACCTTCCGTTTCCGCAGGTGCTGAGTCCGCCGACTGAAAGAATCATTGCAGCTGCCAACAGTAATTGTTTTTTCATCAAAATTTCCCCCGTTGATAAATGCAGTCCGTCTAGTTCTTTCGGTGATTCTGATCATAGTCGATGTACGTTGTCGGCATCTTGATCTGTTCAGTCTGATTGATGGCGCTGTATGTTGCGTCAAACGACATCGCACGCGACCTCTTCGTTCCGTCGGTTCCCGTCCTGACGGTTACGACGTTTGCCGTATAGCTTTTTGGCTGATACGATTTTTTATCAATATGAAGTTCATATATGTATTTTTCAAACTTATATCGACTCAGTTCTTCCTTGGAATACTCAGCATACGTATTTTCCATCGGGCTTGAGATTCTGAAGGTTTCCGTCTTGAACTTATCGGACATCTTGGTCTTTGAAGCATCGCACTTGATTACGTATTCGTCGCCTTCCTCTTTCAAAGTAACCTTTGCGCCGTTGTTCTTCATCGTTTTCAAAAATTTCTTCGCGGTATTTGCCGCATCCGTTGCAAACTTGTTATATCCGATTTGACCATGCAGCGTGCGCCGATATGTCTTTCCGCGCGCATAGACGATTGCAAGCTGCAGATACATGTCTTTTCCGTCGGACAAAACGGTCGAATGCTGAACCGAACTGCCCACCGTCGTAGCAACGTCAGCCTTTGAACCAAAAGGATCCGCATAATATGAAACGTCCATGTCCATCTTGACGTTTTTTGACTCGCTGCCTTCATTGGTATCAGCGGTCACTTTTTCCTTGATTTTGGCGCCCTTGATTTTTTCGTTAGCCTCAAGATATTTCTTGATGACCGTGTCTTCCTTTGATTCGACCATCTTATGGCTGACCTTTTTGGCAGAGCTTCCCTGCTTGCTCGTGCCGTTTCCGTTTCCGCAAGCCGAAAATAACCCGGCCGACAATAAAAGAACTGATGCCCATAACAATTGTTTTTTCACAATACTACCCCCTGATTGTGGAATTTTTAATTAATTTTACATTAACAGAAAACACTATCTTTTGCAATGAAATTATTTTTTTATAACCAGCAACTAATAGATTGTACACAACCTATTTTCTCTCATTGAACGATGCGGCTCTGCATTTTCCTTCAAAAAACCTTGCCTGAAAAATGAGGCCGGGTTTCTTGACATCAATGCGAAAGATCGACGTAATTCGTTGGCATCTTCAAAGCATTGACCTTGTTGACGTTCTTGTACTTTCCGGTTAACGATTCGCTGACCGTTGCCGTGTCGCCGCCGTCTTTGGCATCGATTGCAAAATTTACCTTATAGCTCTTTGGCATATATGTCTTTTTGTCAACGTTGATTCTGTATTTGAAATTCTTGAAATCACATTTCTTCAAATCACCGTACGTTACGCTTGATGCAGTGGTGCTTGCGCTACTCATATATTGCTCAAGAATTTCTCTTTTGAGTTTCTTGGTAAATTTCTTGCCGGCATCAAAAGTGAGAATATACTCGTTGCCTTTTTCCTTGACGTCCATGTCAACGTCATTATCCTTCATCATATTGAGGTACTCGGATGGCGTATTGGTTACATCCTTGGATATCAGGCTGTGCTTGCCGGCCTTTGTTACGCTTTGTCTGTACCATTCCGAAGAGTAAGGAACCTTCAAGTAAACTTTTTTTTCGTCGCACATTGCCGTGAATCTGGTCTTTGAACCACCTTTGCTGATGACCGTCTCAACCTTTGATGCTGACGGATCTTTCGTAAACGTTACGTCCAGATCCATCAAAATCTTCTTGGAATAGCCATCCGCCTTGGCAATTACGCTAACGTTGCTGTCCAATTCGCCACTCTTGATCTTGCTTTGGCTATCAATCGTCTTTTGCAAAATCTTTTCCTTATTTGGGCCGCATGCGCTCAAACCTCCAACCATCAAGAGCATGGCCGCTGCCAACATAACTTTTTTCTTCAAAATACTTCCCCCTGTTTTTGAAATATTTACGAAGGATATATTATCAAAATTTGTTCTCATTGGCAATAGAGATATGTTTTTATAGACAAAAACTAATTATATTGTGCACAATCTATTTTTCTCGATAAACAATGAAGCTCTGAATTTTCCGACAAAAAATACCGCTTGAATTAAATAAAAAATGCCGGACAAAATCAGTCGACTTGCGACTTCTCTTGTTCGACATTTCATGTAATTCAAGAGGGAAACGGGACTTTTTCCCAGCCTCCTTGCTATTTTTCAATCATTTCGTACAAATCTTTTGGAACCCGGTCAAACAGCGGCGACATCTCACCGTCAACGGTAATGTCCAATCGGTGCATGGCACGCGAGCAGATCGTGTAGACCAGCTGGCGTTCATCTTCTTCATGATAGTTTTCCTTGTTGGCGTTCCACATGATGACGGCGTCAAATTCCAGACCCTTGGCCAAGTATGAAGGGACAATAATCGTCCCGGGAACGAGGCGCTGATTTTCGGTTCTGATCAGCGTTGCTTTGACGCCTTTGACGTTAAGCTGTTCGGTCAGCCATTCGCATTCCGAAAGCGACTTGCAGATGATGGCCGTCGTCAGCTTCAAAGCATCGTTTTGAAGCAAACGTTCTTTGACGTCTTCAACGAGGCGTTCCCCGTCAGCGTCGATCGTCATCGTCGGCAAGAATCCGTTGCGGTTAAATGCAGTGACTTTTTCGCCATCGACAAGCACTTCCTTGGTAAAATCGGTAATCTGCTTGGTTGAACGATACGATTTTGTCAGCTGAACCACGTTGGTCCTGTCCTTGTCAAACATCGTCGAAAGCTCAGACAGCAGGCTGTGGCTGTTTTCCTTCGTGAAAATCGCCTGATTCAGATCGCCCAGCATCGTGAAGCGGGCGCGCGGAAATTCCGTCTTGAGATACGCAAGCTGATATGCCGTATAATCCTGGATCTCATCAATGAAGACGTGACGCATCCTGATGTCGCCTTTCTTGCCGGTGATGCGATCGTACAGATACAAGAAACAGGACACGTCCGTCATCGGCAGACTTCGCTTCTTGATTTGATCAATCGTGTTTTCGACCCCTTTTTGCCATTCGTCATCGGAAACGCCAAACTTTGAAAGATCAAGCAAAGAAGGAACGTGTCGCAAAAAATGAACGTACTGAGCATTGATGTTCAAAAAACGTTTCTTGACGATGGCACGCTTGATTTTCATGAATTCCTTCGTCACGTATTGCTTGCACAAAAAGAGGAGTTCCTTGTCTCCGTCGGCAAAGTTGCGCGGATGATCACCGTACAAAGCATTCAGTTCCTGTGTCGACAGATCCTGAACTGCTTTTTGAACGCGATCTGTTCTGGCTTCTTGCCCAACCCTTGAACTCAAGCGTTTGAGCAGTTCTTCCTGCGTTGCTTCCAGGCGATTGCCAAGATGATAATTTTCATTAAAGCTATAGTAAATCGACTTGATTTCCTTGCGCGAGAAGAAAATTTCGCCGTTGTGCATGATATTTTTGAAACGCATCCCGTTTCTTTCCAAATAGTTTGAATATGCGGTCGTTGCGTCAAAAAACTTCAAACTGTCCTTGATGACCCTGATTTTCTTGTTTGTTCCGTGATTATCTTCTTCAAAACGTTCCTTGAGCGTTTCGACGTGCATCTTCGGAAGGCGGTGCTGCGTATACTGATAGTAGGTCATCTGTACCATGTTGTGTTCGCCGAGTTCCGGCAAGACCTGATCGATGTAGTCGTTGAACAGCTGATTGGGCGAAAACAGGATGATCTGCCCGGAGTTCAAATTACCGCGATAACGATAGAGCAGATAAGCCACGCGCTGCAGCACGGCCGACGTTTTTCCGGAACCGGCTGCCCCTTGAACGAACAGCAGATCAGACTTCGTATCGCGGATAATCTTATTTTGTTCTTTTTGAATCGTCGTAACGATGCTCTTCATCTTGACGTCGGAAGATTCATCCAAAACCTCAAGCAACATCTGATCGCCCACCGTTTCATCCGTGTCAAATACAGTCAGAATTTTGCCGTCATCGACCATGAACTGGCGTTTCAGGGCCACGTCAACCTCGCGCTCCCCGTCAGGCGTCGCATAAGTGGTTTTGCCGAGACCTCCATCGTAATAAACGCTTGAAATCGGCGCACGCCAATCGTATACGAGAAATTCGTCCGGACCGTTCGAAAAAGTCGCCAATCCGATGTAAATCGTTTCTTTTTTGTCTTCGCCCTGTTCGCTCAGATCGACGCGCGCAAAATAAGGCTTCTTTTCCATCCGTTCAAGAATTTCCAAACGATGCGCAGCCTGATTGCGACTGTTTTCGCGTTCTTCAAGCTGCATCTGCTGCTGCCTGACGGTCAAAGCCGTTTCCATCATGCCGGAATACGTCCCCGTTTTGATGCGAACGTTGTTTTTGAAATCAGCCTGAATCGCCTTGGTATCGGCAGATGCCCTGGAAATTTTCTTTTTGGCGGTTTCTTCTTCATTTTTTATTTTTTCAACGACGTAATCCATGCGCTTTTGTTCTTGTTCTTTGATGATGTCGGCCATTTGGACGCTCCCTTTTCAGAAATTTTCAGTAATCTATTTTAGCATATTTCACCTTTTAAAGCGAAATTAAAGTCTTTTCAAAACGGTCATTATTCAACAAAAAATCGATGTAAACTGATACAATAGAGAAAGTACTCAGAAAGGATGATTCCATGGATATCTCATTAATGATCACAGTCATTGCAGCCTTTGCAACGCCTATGATTCTGGCACGTTTCAACATCAAACTTCTGCCGACGTCCGTTGCCGAAATCATCGTCGGCATCATTATCGGCAAAAGTTGTCTCAACCTGGTGCACATCGATTCGATTCTGACCAGCATGTCAACGTTCGGCGTAATCTTGCTGCTGTTTTTGAGCGGCATGGAAATCGATTTTTCGCTCTTCAAAAAAAACAACGCTCCGTTGACGAAGCTCGAACAAAAGCAAGCAGACGACACGCCCAAAATCACGCCGGTCCAAGTCGCCGTCCTGGCCTACGCTTTGAGCTTTGTCGCAGCTTTTGCGCTTGCATTTCTCTTTAAATTCACCGGCCTGTTCACGAACGTCCTGCTGGCAACGATTCTTTTTTCGACAATCGCGCTTGGCGTCGTCATTTCAGTTTTGAAGGAAAATGAGCTTCTGTCAAAGCCGTTCGGTCAGACGATTCTTCTGATTGCGGTTTTAGGCGAGGTCGTCCCGCTGCTTTCCTTGACGATCTACAGCTCCGTCGTTGCCGGAAGAGGAAGTCAGATTTGGCTCATCGGACTGTTGTTCATTGCCGGTGCCATGATTTTCAGGCACTTTCGCTGGTTCTTCCCGGCTCTTTCCAAATTTAACAAATCAACTACGCAAATCGACATGCGTTTGTCGTTTGCAGTCATCATCACTCTGGTCGTCCTGGCTGAACACGTCGGTGCAGAAAACATCTTGGGCGCGTTCGTTGCCGGCATCGTCATCAAGCTTCTTTCTCCGAGCGAATCCACGCAGCAAAAGCTGGATGCGATCGGATACGGCTTTTTGATTCCTTTCTTCTTCATCCTGACCGGAGTCAAGCTCGACATCCCAAGTCTTTTGGCGGATTCAAAAACAATCGTTCTGATTCCGTTGTTCTTTTTGGCGTTCGTCCTGGCCAAGCTTCCGGCCTTCTTCGGATTGCGGCTGCGTTTCAAACGCCAAAACGCCCTGGCCGGCTCGATTCTTTCCGGAACGACGATTACGCTCGTTCTGGCAGTTTTGACGGTCGCAGAAGACCTTAAAGTCATCACGATCCAGCAATCAGGCGCGTTCCTCATCGCCGGCATCCTGACTTGCCTTTTTGGTCCGCTTTGCTTCAACCGCCTCCTTTCATCCGAACCGGAAGACATGAAGAAAACGACGGTTCACATCATCGGCGCAAACCTTGTGACGATCAACGCCACAGAACGGCTCAACGCGGACTGGTATGACGTTTCGATCTATACTCATAAACAAGAAAACTACGATACCTACCGCTACAAGGGCAACGTCAGCCTGCTGACAAGCATTGATCCGAAGGACTTGATTGCAAACTCTGTATTTGACACGGACATCCTGGTCCTTGGATACACCGACCCTCAGATGAACGTCAATCTGGCTCTGAAAGCCAAGGAATACGGCGTCAAGCGCGTCATCTGCGAACTGGAAAATACAGATCCGCAAAGCATGTCCGAGATGGATCATAAGCTGGCTTATGCCGGCGTCGAAACGCTCAATATTTTCGACACGAACGTCGGTTTAATGAGCGCCGTCATCGAAACGCCATCAACGCTTCAAATGATTACCGGCAATTCGCGCCTTTACGAAGTCGTCGTCAACAATGCCAAATTTGACGGCATCGAAGTCAGTCAGATTCCGTTCGTCGAAAACATCACCATCAGTCGTATTTTCAGAAACGGCAAAGCAATTTCCCCGCACGGCTCGACTCAGATTCAGCTCGGAGACCACATTTTGTTCTCTTGCGACAAGGACGTCATGCCAAGACTGCGGGCCGTCTTGAGCAAAATGAACGAGTAGCACGTTTTTGCCGATGATGATATACTTTTTTAGGAGGATTTTTAATGAGCTATAAAATATATCTGGTAAGACATGGACAAACGATTTTAAATCGCTATAATCGAATGCAGGGATGGTGCGATTCCCCTCTCACCCAAAAGGGAATTGAAGATGCGCATGAAGCAGGTCGGCGCCTCAAAAAAATCAAATTTGCGTACGCGTTCCACAGCGATACGACGCGCGCAATGAGAACCTGTAACTATATTTTGTCCGAAAACGACAATGAAACGCCCGTTCCGATCACGCTTGAGAATTTTCGTGAACAAGGCTACGGCTATTACGAAGGTTCCGATTCCAACCAGGCTTGGCTGATGATCGGTGCCTCGCACAACTGCCGGACTTTTAAGGAACTGATCTCGACGTACTCGATTGAAGATGCGCGCGATTTTTGCAAAGAAGCCGATCCGTTCCACCAGGCCGAAAACAATCAGGAATTTTGGGAACGCGTCGGAAATGGTTTCGAATATCTTGACAAGATTGCAGATGACGGCTGCAACATTTTGATCGTCAGCCACGGAACGACGATCAGAAGCATCGTCCACCGTTTTGATCCCGAAGTCGATATCACCGTCAGTCCCGAAAACGGTTCGGTGACCCGCTTGACGGTTGACGGAACCCGCGTTTTAGTCGATTACTACTCGCACTATTTGAAAACTGACGAATACTGACTTGCTCGTTTGCATCAAAGCAGCAATCACGCTCTGCATTTCACATTAACGTGCCGACATGCACGCAAGGAGGAAGAATTATGATCGACAAGGGTCTTGCAAAAAGTCCGACGACAAAAATTTATCTTGCCACGCCATGGTTCAACGACGTTCAAAAAGAACGCGCCAAAAAAGCGCGCGAATATCTTAACCAAAACGAAACCGTCGGCGTTATTCACTTTCCGTTTGACTTCCAGTACAAGGACGCGACCGTGGACAACGATCCGGAAGGCGTTTTTGGAACGCCGGAATGGGTTGCTGCCACGTTCCAAAACGACTGCACTGCCGTTGCAACAAGCGACATCGGCGTTTTCTTGTACGATCTCGACAACATTGACGACGGCTGCGCATATGAGCTTGCTTTGTTCCGCAGCCAGCAAAAGCCATGCGTGGTCATTCCGTTCACGGAACGAGACCCGGAAGACGTCGAAATCAATCTCATGATTGCCGGTGCTGCTACAACATGGATCAAGCAAGAAGATTTTGAAAGTCTCAAAACTTTCAACTTCAATCATCCGCAGGCAAATCCTGTGCCTCCGTTCAAGGTTTTCTAAAATAATTTTTGGTCGAGAGGTCGGGAAAAATATTCCTCAAATTAAAAACCGAATGACTGCAATTAATTGCAGTCATTCGGTTTTTGCGTATCGCCTGCCATGACGGAAATAATCCAAAATAGTTTGACGGTATTTTTGACTGAGAGCTTGGTGCGCTGATTTATCAGGCACTGCATTTGTCAAAATCACTGCCGTTTACGGACACATCGATGAAAATGGTCCTTCTGTCCGTAAATGGCCTGCCCGAAAAATGGCGATTACGGACAAATGCTCCAAAAAGCGGCTTGTGTCCGTAAATCATCCTCATAATGGTCAAAAATTTACGGACAAATCATTGGAAAATGCCGGTTTGTCCGTAAAATGCGTTTTGCTTACGGACAAATCATCTAAAATGAAGCTTTTGTCCGTAAATTCGAGTGAGATTTTGGCTTGATTACGGACAAACAGCTCCAAAACAGCACTTTGTCCGTAATAACTTCTCGACGTGCTGATTGAGCGTGTGCTGCATTTGTCAAAATGACTGCCTGCCAAAAGATCCGCTGTCAAAGCATTGCGTTTTATAATAATTTCTTCTTCCTCGTCGTCTGCAGGCGATATCATAATTTTCATCCGTTCAAATGCTTCCTCCGCGAAATTGCAAAAACGGCTGCCAACGCTGCAACGAGCCACAATGTCATGATTCCGACCTGTGCAGCCGTGCTCAAAACGTGTCCGCCGGCTTTGACGGTAATGCCGACATATTCCTGATAATTTGTCGCAATTTCTGACGGACAACCGGCAAACGTCTTATCCAACGCGGCTTGAACGCAGCTTTTGCGCAAAATCGATGCGCCGTGCAAAAAAGGCAGAAACTTCAAAACACTCGCAACGCCTTTTGGAAGATAGCCCATCGGCAAATATACTCCTCCCAAAAATCCGACCAGCGTTCCGGAAATGCTTGCAAGCGTCGACCAGCCCTTTGAACTTCTGAGCCCAAGCGAAATTCCGTACGCGCCGATCGAAAACAAAACGACGTTGAGCGCAATTCCCACGATAACCTTCAGCAGACTCGTCAGCGAAAGCATCTCTCCGCCGTCTAAAACGATAAATGCCAAAAAAACGCCGAGCGTTGCCAGACACATCATCATCGAAATCATCATTGCCGCTGCGATGTATGACAACGAGACAATGCTGCGCTTGATTGGTGCCGAATAAAAGCAATCAATCGCATGACTCTTGATGTCGTCGATGTATATTCCGATTACGCTGGTGGATACGGTCAGCGAATTCGTCATCAAAATTCCGGCCAAGATGCAGTAATAAACGAGTTCCGTCGCATTCTTCCTATCCGTTGCCGTTGCTTTTGAACGACGAAATTGCTCCAAAAGGCTCAAAATGCTGTCAACGTTCATCTTGGACAAAAAGACGCCCATCAAAACGATGATGATGATCATCGCCAAAAACGAAAAGAACACGGCAGTCTTGTCGCGAAGGAACACCAGACAATGCCTCTTCACCAAATTCCAAAATTTATGCATTTTTATTTCCCCCTGTCACGTTGATGAACAAATCGTCCATCGTTCCCTGAACGACTTCAAAACCTTTGATTTCTCCTCTGATTTTCTCCAAAACGTCCAATGCGTCCTTCGTGCATTCAAGTTCTGCTTCGATCATGTCGTCCGTTTCCTTTGTCAAATGCAGAGCTTTGATTGCTGCAGACTCTTTGACTTCATCCTTTTCTTCCGGTTCAAAATAAAGTCGCAAAATGTCTTTGACGTATGTATTCTTCAACTCAAATGGCGTTCCGGACATCAGCACCTTGCCATGATCGATGATGCAGACGTGCTTTGCATTGGCAGCTTCTTCCATGTAATGCGTCGTCAAAAAGACGGTCATCCCAAGTTCTTTTTGCAAAGCAACGATTGCTTCCCAGACCTTCTTTCTCGTTGCCGGATCAAGTCCCGTCGTCGGCTCGTCCAAAAACAGGATCTTGGGTTCGTGCATCAGCGCCGCCGCAATCTCTGCCCTGCGTTTTTGACCTCCGGAAAGTTTTCCGTACGGTCTGTTCAAAAAATCTTTCAACCCAAGAAGTTTGACGATTTTGTCAAAATTTTCCCTGAGATTTTCTTTAGTCTCGCCATAAAGCCCCCCGCGAATCTGCAGATTTTCCTTGACCGTCAGCAGCTCGTCAAGGGAATTTTCCTGATGAACCATCCCGATGTCCTGCCGGATTTTTTCATCGTCCTTTCCGACTTCGTTTCCCAAAACACGCACGCTTCCGCCGTCTTTTTTATATAAGGTGCACAAAATATTGATTACGGTCGATTTTCCGGCACCGTTGACGCCGAGAAAACCGAACAGTTCGCCTTGTTCGACCGAGAAGCTGATGTCGTCGACGGCTTTGACGTCTTTAAAATATTTTTTGAGGTTCGAAACTTCAATTGCCCTTTCCTTCATAGCTAAATTCCCCCTTTGTTTGCTTGATGGAACTATTATATGTTCAAACTTTGCTTGATTACAAGCATCTTGAACCAGGCGGTCAAAAAGAAACCGCAAGACGTCACGTTTTCAATACGAACACATCCACCAACTTTTCTGCCAAATGCAGAGATGAAAGCCTCATTTGTTTTTTGAAATCAGGTTGCGCCACTGCATTTTTCAAAAAATCCGCGTTCGTTTTCGGAATCAGGATGCCGCACTTAATTTGACAAAAAACCCCGTTTCAAACCGAAACGGGGCTCGTTCGCAGACAAATTAGAATGCAGCTATAAACTGCGAAATGCCTGTGACAACCAAGTAGATTGAAACGATCCACACGATTGCGATGCTGGCAAGGAGCGGATTGAACAACAATGTGATGCCTAAAATCAAGGCAATGACGTTCAATACGATCATCCAGACGTAGTTTACTTTGCCGGCGTTTTTAAACTGCTTTGAAGTAGCAAGCTGAACAATTGCGTCGAAGATGAACCACAAAGCAAAGATATACGCTATGACCTGAGAACCAGTTGCAGCTTTGAAAATGAACAGGAAACCAAGTACGAGATCAACGATTCCCATCGCAAAAAGACCAAGCGTCTTTTCTTCGGTCGTCGTATCAAGAACGTGCTTGAACCATAATTCATACAAGCCTTTAACAACTGCCGTTACACCTATGATAATGGAGATGAACTCAAGCGTTGTACCGGGATGAATGAACGTGGCAATGCCTGCCACAAACAAAATAATACCTACGACTAAACTAAACCAATCAAACTTGTGTTGAATTGTTTCCATAACAATCGCCATCCTTTATCAATTTACGATTACATCGTACCACATAACTGATAACTAATGGTAATAATAAGCTCAAGTTTTTTTATCTGCCGGATTTCAGTTCACAAAAAGCCCCGACGATTTGCATGAATCCTGCCACAATCAGATAAACGGCAACCAGCCACTTGATTAAAGTATCAGAAAACAGCGGACTCATCAGCAGGAAGATTCCCATTGCTAACGCCATATAGTTCAAGCCCAAAAGCACCGCATAATAATCATTGCCTGAAAAGCTGAGATGCTTGATGACCGTCAGTTGAGAAATCGCCCCTGAAATATACATGAAGGTAAACAAATATGCCGTCATATGAAGCGACGGGTAAGGAGGGATGGTCATGATCCACCCTATGATGATGTTGACTATTCCCATTGCAACAAGCTGATTGAGATGATTGCCATAGTGTTTGAAGAAAACATGTCGTAAATAAAATTCGAATCCACCTTTGATGAGCGCCGTCATGCCGATGATGATCGAAACGATCATGCTATCTTCATTAACGGGATTCGTCATCAAAAGCCCCGACAAAACCAAAACGATTCCGACTGCAAATGTTGCTTTTCCTTCTTTTGTAACCAACAGCTTCACGTTATCTCACCCGTCCTTAATTATTTACCTAAGGATAACACAGAAACAAATGATTGCGCTACCAATAACCCTTGAGACGGCTAAAAAATCAGGATGCTTGCGATTTATTGCGAATCATCCGGGTTTTATATGCAACGTGAGGTTTCTCCCGTAACCGGGTGCTGCATTTTACGGGCATATTTCAAAAATCAACGTTTTGCCCGTAACCGGGAGCTGCATTTTACGGGCATATTTCAAAAATCGGCGTTTTGCCCGTAATGGAGGGCTGCATTTTACGGGCATATCACAAAAATAGCCATTTTGCCCGTAACCGAGAGCTGCATTTTACGGGCAGATCCCAAGAATCAGCGTTTTGCCCGTAACCGAGAACTGGCTTTTACGGGCAGATTTCAAAAATCGACGTTTTGCCCGTAACCGAGGGCTGCATTTTACGGGCATATTTCAAAAATCGACGTTTTGCCCGTAACCGAGGGCTGCATTTTACGGGCAAATCTCAAAAATCGACGTTTTGCCCGTAACGAGGAGCTGCATTTTACGGGCATATTTCAAAAATCGACGTTTTGCCCGTAACCGTGAGCTGCATTTTACGGGCAAATCCCAAGAATCAGCGTTTTGCCCGTAACCGAAGCTTGGCGCGCTGATTCGCAGCACTGCATTTTGCAAAATGAACCGGTTTTCACTTATCAAAATTGAAAAAATGTCGAACAAAACAAGTCGCAAATCGACCTGCCTCGTTCGGCATTTCATTTAATTAAGAAGAACCTTTTTAGAAAATCCAGTGCGGCATCATCTCCGCTTGAAATTATACGTAGTGAACCTTGACGTCACCCAAGCGGACGCTTCCTTCGACTTTAAGGTTTTGGGTTCCTTCGCCGGACGGCATGCCGACAAACTTAACGTCTGCCAAAAAAGCATCGACGCTATTGTTGACATCCCATGACCTCGGCACGTAAATGTTGACGTCGCCTAAAGAAACGTCAACTTTGATCGTTGCGTGCCCGTCCTGAAGCATGGCGTTGTCCAAATACAGATTGACGTCCGAAAGATTGGCCTTGACGTCGATTCGTCTGAGATTTTGCGATTGAATATATCGCGACGTCGTGTTCAAAAATGAACTGACTTTGATCGTCGATCCAACCTCATTTTCGGTAAATTCCTCATATTCTTTGCTTTCTTCCTCTTTTCCGTCATCCCCATAGATAATGTAATTTTTGCCTGATGAAACATTTTCATACCAAAACTGAAAACGCTGCTTAAAAATCATATTCAACCCGATCGTAATCAGCAGCGCCGCCCCGAGAATCGTCCAGGATCCGACGCTCCGCAAGCTGAGCTGGTCTTGATAAATAATCAGCAAAAAAGCAATCGAAAAAACGCTCGTTCCGATTTTCTTTTTGCTCAGCCCCTCAATCAGTCCAGCCCCGAAGAACAACGTTCCGACAACCTGCCAAAAACCTAGCGGCACGCTGTATTTCAAACCCAGGCGACTGATAACCAAAGCAATCGCGGCTAAAATCAAAAGCACGCCCCAAAATTTTTTTCTCATCATATTTTTTCCCTCACTTCCTTCATGCGTTCACGCAGCAGCTTGTAATATCTTCTCGACACGTAGACCTGCTTGTGCGTATTCGCAAATTGAATCGAACATCCTGAAATAGACTGCGTCAAAGCGTATACGTGACTGAGATTGACGATGGTCGATTTGGAAATCCGCATGAATTTTCCGCTCAAAATATCTTCCAATTCGTAAAGCCTGTGCTTAACGACAAAAACATCATTTTTCGTATGCGCGTAAACTTGCCTTTCGCTTGTTTCAAAAAACAAAATTTTATCCGCGGAAAAGAAATATTCCGTGCTGCCCTTATAAAAAATCAGCTGCGGCGTCTTTTGAATCTTTTGCAGCAACGAAAGCATCCGTTCAACCTCTTCATCGTACTCGTTCGTTCTCAAAACGATTTCTTTTTCCGAAACATCAGTGCCGATCTCAACTCGAACCCTCATCATCTCACCCCTTTACGTTTTTAATTTAACCATTTTTGAAATTTGCTGTAAACAAATTCGGTTCAAGCGGTCATTATTTGCGCTCAAGCGACACAAATCCTCGTCTGAGAGAGCGCACTGCATTTTATAAAATACACAAAAAGAGGCTACGGAGCATTCCGAAGCCTCTTTGAAATACCAGGGGTCTGATTTTAATATACGGACAATTCCGAGTCTTTGTCGAAGAAGTGCGCCTTGTTGATGTCAAAGCCCATTTGAACCTTCGATCCTGGCGCAAGGTAGTCGCGCGCGTCAACTTTTGAAACAAATTCCGTATTGCCGACGCGGCTGTAAAGCTGCGAGTCAGCGCCAAGAAGTTCTGAAACGACGACTTCAGCGTTGACGACAGACTCAGGGAACGTTTTAAGGAAAGCAGGTTCTGAATGAATGTCTTCCGGACGAATGCCGAAGACGATTTCTTTTCCGTCATAGCCCTTATCCTTCAAAACCTTCAAGCATCCTTCCGGAACCGACAACGTAAAGTTGTTGCCATCATCGGTAATTTTGCCGTCCTTAAGCGTCACTTTGAAGAAGTTCATTGCCGGTGATCCGATGAATCCGCCAACGAACACGTTTGCCGGATGATCGTAGACTTCTTGCGGTGTTCCGACTTGCTGAATCTTGCCATCGCGCATGACGACGATGCGATCGGCCATCGTCATTGCTTCAGTCTGATCGTGCGTAACGTAGATCGTCGTCGTCTTAAGTTGTTGATGCAGCTTGGCGATTTCTGCGCGCATGGAAACGCGAAGCTTGGCATCAAGGTTTGAAAGCGGTTCGTCCATCAAGAAAATCGGCGCGTCACGCACGATTGCGCGACCCAAGGCGACACGTTGACGCTGACCACCGGAAAGAGCAGCCGGTTTGCGTTGGAGATATTCCTCCAGCCCCAAAATCTTTGCGGCATGATGAACGCGCTTGTCGATGTCTTCTTTGTCATACTTGCGCAGTTTCAAACCAAATGCCATGTTGTCATAAACAGTCATGTGAGGATACAAGGCGTAGTTTTGGAAAACCATGGCAATGTCGCGATCTTTTGGTGCTTCATCGTTAACAACGCGACCGTCAATCAAAAATTCGCCCTTGGAAATGTCTTCCAAGCCGGCAATCATGCGCAAGGTCGTTGATTTGCCGCAGCCTGACGGTCCGACAAAAACGATGAATTCCCGATCCTTGATGTCCAAATTGAAGTCGGTTACGGAATATTGACCGTCTTCGGCATTATCATAATGCTTGTAAATATGTTTTAAATTCAATTCAACCATTTTTTTCACCTGTCTTTTATCATGTTTACGCTTACAATTATATTGAAAAAGCTTTCTTCAGACTAGCACAAGTTGCACAAAAAATTCAGCAGCCTTTGTGCACTTTTACGAAAACGGTTGCATAGACGACGCAGGTTGCAAAAACGTTCCTTTTCAATTTCCGCACCACTCAAAAGAGTCCATGGTCACTGCAGCATCAAATAGCAAAAAACCAGGTCATCCATCCGGCGCAAATTGAGTCCGGTATCCTGACGAAGTCTGTCTATTCTGTACTGAAGCGTGTTTCTGTGAAGATATAACTCTTTTGCCGCTGATGAAACGTTGCCTTTTTCATGATACAAGGCAACGACGATCTTTTTCAGCTGCAGGTCTTCAGAAATCAATTGATGGTATTTTTGGGCAAGCGGACTTTTTGAGGTCATTTCATGACAATAGTGATGAAGCGCTACTTCGGCCAGATCAAAAACCTGTTCAGACGGATTTTCCGTCAAAAAAACCCGCCGTTCTGCGGAAAAAAGTTCGCACAAATCATCCTTATGATCCCAGATATGTCCGACAAATACACGGCAGTTTGCACCAAGATCGGCATCAAGCGCCTGAATGATTCCCTTAAACTCCTCTTTGTCAAAACTTGCAGCATTGATTTTTTCAATCGCCACGCCGCTGTTCTTTGACAAAAAGAAAACAGCTTCCGGTTCTTTTGGAAACAGTGCGGAAAAAGCCTTTTTGAACAGTTCCATGTCAAACTCAGCTTGGTTCAAGGAGCGTATCTCATATTGGATAAACCTGATCTTGCCGCGCTTGATTGGTTTAACATTGCTTTTTTTCGTCAGATAATCCTGCCATACTCCGCATTCGACTTCAAAATCAGCTGTTTTCCCCAAGAAAATTTCCAAAATCTTTCGCTCTTTTTCTGACAGTTCAGCTGCGGGAATATTCAAAAAGGCATCCCCTTGCCTGAATGAAATCGCCCCGGCCTGTTTTTCTCCCAAATTTGCTTGCGGAAAAAGTGCAATCAGTTTCTCAATATCCATGAACATCCCTCTAATCAATCGCTATATCACTTTTATTTTATGCAAAGCCGGTCAATTATGCAAGCGCTTTTATTCAGGCGATTCTTCTTTGCGGTTCACCATCAGGAAGATCTAAGTTTTTGTAAAAAAGAGGTTTTGAAAAAACTCTGCCTCAAATTGAAAAAACGGATCAGATTTGCAATCGATTGCAAATCTGATCCGTTCTTTTTCGTATGCAAGACGATTGCCTGTTATGATGGAAATTACCAAAAATAATCGGTTTCTTTTCCATGTATCAAAGCACTCAAAAGATATGCTCCGTCAGGACGTGAGGATTTTGCGCGCTGATTTAGCGAGCACTGCATTTGGCAAAATCATTGCCGTTTACGGACACATCGATGAAAATGGGCCTTCTGTCCGTAAATGGACTGCTCTAAAAATGGCAATTACGGACAAAATGGGCAAAAATAGCTGTTTGTCCGTAAGATTTCAGACGTTTCGGACCCGGTTTTACGGACAAATGCTCCAAAAAGCGGATTTTGTCCGTAAATTCTCAGCATAATGGCCCAAAATTTACGGACACATCGCTGGAAAATGCCTGTTTGTCCGTAAAATGCGTTTTGCTTACGGACACATCGTCAAAAATAGGCTCTTTGTCCGTAAATCCAGTCAAGTCCTAATTTGTGTGTAAATTATTTTTTCTCCCGGGCACTAGTTGTG
>OIZE01000408.1_pt1 | contig 36344 bp, 61 predicted proteins | sample 1588421 | NCBI WGS metagenome assembly OIZE01 (sample SAMN03283251) | human gut metagenome | biome: human-associated habitat; material: feces | host: Homo sapiens | place: USA | collected 2013 | reverse complement strand
CAACAGAGATGAATAGTTCATCAAGATTAAAAATAACTTTGTTTGACATGAGCAATAGCCCCTTTCTGATAGGAATCCATTTCCAATCTGGCAGGTACACAACCTAGCGTGTTATTCGGGTATGGCCTTCAGGCTCCCAACCAGCTAAAACATAAAACCCTGTCGAATGGACTAATTGACTTTATTGCAGGTATCAGTCACAGAAGTGACTTCCCAAGGAGGTGAACATTCTTTGTCCTATCCTAAGAGATAATACCTTATGTTTTATCTGGTGTCTATCAGGAACCGTCAGACATGATAATTATTATGGATAACATCTGATGAAGGAAGAATCCCTTCTTTTGTTATATGATTTACAGAAACTTATTAACCAAGTAGTCTTGATTGACTACACCATTATTATACTAGGAGGTGTAAATTATGGGATATGTCCCAACCGAAGGAGAGTTGGTTCGTGTGCGTCTGTGGGATGACATGAAAAATGAATTTGGAACAGACTATGATGGTGATATAGCTTGCAGAATGTGCTTCTCTAGCGAAATGAGAAAATTCTGCGGTAGAGAATTTATTGTTACTGATGTCGTACAGTCGTACCATGACGGCCTATACAAAATAGGTGGATTAACTCGTGTGTATACGATAACATCTGAGATGATAGAACCTGCGAGTATAACAGAAACCTATGAAACGCAAGAAATTGATAATTTTTTAGACACATGGAAATAAATTAAAATCTTACAATGAAGATTTATCTCTCAGAGATAGCTTCCGCTGTTAGCGAAAGTAACAATTAGATTAGGAAAATACGGGAACCAGCAAAGAAGGCGATGACGAAGTTAGGCGGATCCTCCCAGTAATCCAAATGACACTTCATGTACCTAGAGCCCAAATAGGACTGACTATCAACAACTTTCCGATTCATCAGACATGAAAACACTACACCGTACAAGCAAAACTCTGCAGTCGAATCCCATATGAATTCCAGTAATACATATATCAGATTGTAAGATTGAAAAATAAGAATATCAGAGATATAAACTCTGACGGAGGTTCAATATGAGTAATTATATCGAGCTAGAAGACACAATAGCCTTTCATCCCGGATATTATATTGAGGAGATAATTGAAAATAATAAGCAAACACAAGAAGAATTTGCTAAAAGTCTTGATATTACTCCTGAAGATTTGGGTTCTCTAATTCGTGGTGAACGAAGGCTTGGCATGGATGTCGCAGTAAAATTATCCAAAGTAACCGGCACAAGCATTACTCTTTGGCTAAATTTACAGGATACTTATGATTCTTTGATAAAAGAATCTAAGAGCTAGAAAGGTAGAGTGATAAAATGGGATATAGAGATATCTATGAGCTAGCTTCGCTAAAAGGAGCTAGACAAAAATGCGATTATATTAAAGCACATAGTAGCGATGAGTGGTTTAAAAAATTTCTTTATTATGCATTCAATCCGCTAATTACATATCAAATATCAGATAAATTTATTGACAAGTTTCGAAAGGGAGAGATTGAAATCAACCCCGATACGAAGCTTGTCTTTTTTAATGATATTTTTAGTTGTTGCGAATATTTATCTAGGCTTCGAGCGGTAGATAGCGTAGCTCAAAAACAGGTAGCATTCATGCTCACAAGATTTCAGGAGGACGAAAGGGATTTATATCTTAAATTGTTGTCAAAAAATATAAGGCTAGGCATTACCTCTAAAACAATTAATAAGGTAATCCCCGACCTGATTCCTGAATGGGAAGTTCAGCAGGCTTATCCTATAGAAACAACTTCTCTTAGTGAGGACACATATTTCTGGCTAACTCAGAAACTTAATGGGGCTAGAGCAACATCATATAACGGCCAATTAATAGCAAGAAGCGGGACACCATATAAGGGGTTAGAGCATATCACAAAAATTCTCAAACCAATTTGGGACGAGGGATATATAACCGATGGTGAGCTTTTGCTCAAGGATAGAGGTGATTTGACAGACAATGAAGCGTTTAGAAAATCAACTGGTATTTTGAATTCGAATGATGAATATAAAACGGCAATTTCGTATACGATTTTTGACATTATTCCGCGTTCTGACTTTGAATCTGATAATCCTAAAGTTTTATACTCACAGCGAAGAAGCTTGCTAAACAGCTTTAAAAGTCGGCTTGAGGATGATAATGGTTATGTAAAAGTCCTGCCAACTTTGTACTGTGGAACAGACCATGCACAGATTTCGAAGCTCTTAGATAAAATGGTAGCCGAGGATAAAGAGGGACTTATGTTGAATACAAATGTCCCGTATAAAAGAACACGACATAAAGGGATTCTTAAGGTTAAGAAATTCTACACAATGGATTTAGAGATAGTGGGCTTTGAAGAAGGAACAGGACGATTACAAGGAATGCTTGGAGCTTTTATTGTTAAGTTCAAAGATAACATAGTAAAAGTTGGCTCTGGGATATTAGATGAGCAGAGGCGGCAATTTTGGGATTCCCGGGAGGAATTATTTGGTTCTTTATGCGAAGTAAAGTACAAGGAAATATCCAAGGATAAGAAAACAGGGTTGGAGAGTTTACAATTTCCTATATTTGTTCGCTTAAGAAAAGATAAAACGAACGTAAGCTACGGCTAAGAAGTAGCTTATAGAAGGGAGGTGATGCTTATGTTTTGGTTCTTCTTGCTAATATTAACGATCTGCATATCAATTCTATTCGGTATGTATATGTATCTCTGTTCCGAGAATGAAATAAGAATGTTCTCGAATGCAGACAAAGATACAGAAAACTGGATAAGGCGAATAGATGACAGAGTTAAGACAATCGAAAAGAAGATGGAGACAGAAGAATGTCAGCATTAACAATTTTAACAGTCATAGCATTAATTCTTGTGTGGTTCCTTATTTCACCATTCTTCACAAAGATTGGGAAATTTGTAAATAAGAGCTTCAAAAATGCTTTGACAGAAGAAAATGAGGAAGAAAAGGAGACAAAAGAATGAAGAAACTTGGTGGAGTCGTAGCAGCTATTGTGCTTGTGTTAGGTGTTATTTTAACTGCAAAATCACTTGTAAAAGTACCTGCGGGTTATGTGGCAGTTCAGTATGATGCAAATGGTGGAGTAAAGGAACAGGTGCTTAATCAGGGATGGCATTTAAAAAGTCCAACTGTAAAAACCACTTTGTATACTGTAGGGCTCGAACAGTCATATCTAACTAAATCGAAGAAGGGTGATTCTCCTGATAATGACAGTTTTTCTGCAAGCTCATCAGAAGGAAAGTCTATGACTCTGGAACTCACATATACATATCAGTTTCAGCCGAACAATGTGGCTGATGTATTTACAAGATTCAAGGGGCAGAGCGGAAAAGAAGTTCGCGACAGCTTTATCAAGCCAAACATCATTTCTTGGACAAAGGAAATTGTCGCAAATTATAAGGTATCTGATATTCTCGGTTCTGAGAGAGCTAACATCAACAGTGCAGTGTCAGATTATTTGAGTGATAAATTTGACAAGTACGGAATTACCATTAGCAACGTATCACTTATCAATATCAGTGTAGATAAGGAGACAAGAGAGGCAATTAATGCCAAAATTACTGCACAGCAGAATGCTGAGACTCAGGCAATCAATAATCAGACTGCAATCGACAAGGCAAAGGCAGATGCAGAAGTCAAGAAAACATCTGCGCAGGCGGATGCAGATGCTAAGTTAATAGCTGCGCAGGCAGAAGCAGAGTCAAATGCGAAGATTAATGGCTCAATCACAGACGAGCTCATTCGCATGAAGGAAGCAGAAGCAAGGTTAAAACACGGATGGGTAACTGTACAGGGTTCGGACACCGTTGTTACAAAGGATGCCGATTCAAACCAGTAGAATAGTGATAGAGGGATGTAAAAAAATCATCTCCTTATCCTACAGGAGGAAATACATATGCCAGATAGTGACTTAGATTTAATAAAAGGTTGCTCAGATGATGAAAAAAGAGAGTGTCTACACTCACTCAGTAAAGAGCGCTTAGTGGAAATGATTATTAGAATCACAAGAAAGCTCAATAATTAGATATATTTACAACACATAGTAGCCAGTTCAACGCAGCTGGCTACTATTTTTTATAAGCCATAATGCAAATTACTGTTTTATCAGTGCTTCCGCTGTCAGCGAAAGTAACAATTAGATTACATAGAGGACTGAACAGGATCAACTCAGACACAGTTTCCAGCCGCAGACAAGAGTCAAAGAAATAACAATTGAACATTGAAACTCAACCCCATCAGGGACATCCAGACATCTCTGCAGCAGGATATAAGACCATTCAGATTATGACTTAAAATTAATGGGAAGAGAGGTACTCAAAATGAAAGAAAATGAAATTCGCGATGGAAATATACGGCATCGTAAAAAGCAAGGCGGCATTGTTGGGAAATATCATACCCGATTAGGCTATATAACTAATATTAAAACTCGTTCGAATTCAACTACCGGATATACCGGAGTCAGCAAAAGAAGTAAAACAGGCAAGTATGAGGCATATATATCTGTCGAGGGAAAGAAAAAGTTCCTTGGTATATTTGATAATATGGAGGACGCAGTTGAGGCAAGAGAAAAAGGTGTTGATGAATACTATAGACCACTAGCCGAAATGATAAACGAAGAAATCAATCGTCAAGCCATTGGATAAGCTATAACAATACATAAATTAGAGGAGAAATTAATATGAACTTAAAAGAAGCGTTTAGATATCAAAAGTTTTTACAGGATATGCTTGATAGTGCAGTAAATAGTCTGATCATTAAGACTCATTGCATTAAGCAGACAAAGAATCATTTGCGTAATATAGTTGACGAAAAACTATCAAATTATTCAGAGGAGACTACTTCAGAAAATGAATACTTTGAGAATGATAAAGTTATAGGATTTGCGCTTAGTATAATTGAAGAAAGAGAGAAAATCTGCGCCGCAATTAAAGAGGCAAAGAATAATGCTGAACTTGATATAGATGCTGCAATCCAAATAAATATGAGTCGTCAGCACCTGATAAGAGGGCTACAGTACATGATGAATTACAAGCCGGGGCGTAGGATTGAGACTGGATATGGACAAAAATTCAATGTAGAAGGAAATCAGACTGAGTATAAATATGATGTTGAAATCGTTGAAACAGATGCATATGACAGAAAAGGAGCTAAGGAATTGCTTAAGAAGCTTGCTTCAGAATCAGACGTCGTTTCAAATCACATTGACCGCATAAAGGTTAATACGATAGTAAATTTCACCCCATCATATAATGTGAATGATACCTTCGACGATGCGATGAATGAATATCTCGTAAAGTAAAAGTAGCACTTATTAGAATTAAGCATTAGTTCTTTACTGTAGATAACAACTGTATAAATTATATTGCAAAGCTGTTAGTTATAATTACTAATGTTCGTGCGTAATGCATTTTGAATGCACCCATCAAATAAATAAAAGATTACATTGTAGGATGTAATACGCCAAGAGCCAGCGTCTAAGCTAAACATTTAATACCATATCACAAACATAACTATAACAACATTTTGCTAAACAATTAAAGCCCACATTATCCGTTAGATTTATTTGCCAAAAACTACCTGGGCTTTTCTTATTTTGGTTAATATAATAACCGTTATTTTAATGTTATTAGAAATTATTATCTGACATGAGAATTTCGAGTATTCGATTAGCTCTGCTGAGCGATTTAATGAAATCACTTGTTATCTACAGTAAAGGGCTAATGCCAGAAAGGATAAAGTATGAAAGTTAGGATTAGTAATGGTAATTCTAAGATGGGGAGGATTCCGAGTATTTCTCTGCCAGCGGGAATCACCTGCAGAAGCGACTGTGAGTGCGGAAGAAAATGCTATGCAAAAAGAATTGAAAGAATAAGGAAAAATGTGAGACAAGCATATGAGTCCAACTATAAACTGCTCAAAAATGAACCACAAACCTTTTGGAGAGAGGTCGAGGCATCTATAATGATGTCTCGATTTTTTAGATTTCATGTATCCGGGGATATCCCAAACAAAGATTATCTTATGCATATGATGGAAATTGCTGAGAGAAATCCTCATTGTGAAATACTTTGCTTCACAAAGAAGTACGAAATAGTAAACAGAATATTGATTTCGCACAATATGCCACCTAATTTGCACATTATATTCAGCGCATGGCGAGGACTTGATATGGAAAACCCAAATCATCTCCCGGAAGCGCATGTGAGATATAGAGACGGGACAACAACGGCACGAGATGATGCTCTTGAATGCTCGGGTAATTGCACAGAATGCGCGATTACTGACGAAGGATGCTGGACTCTTAAGAATGGAGAACAGGTAGTGTTTAATGAACATTAAAATGCGCGCAGAAATAATCCACGCGCAAGAAAATTTAAGGAGTTACACCAACTCTAAAGGTGCAACTCAATGAGTCGGTAGTTTGGGTCTACAGCTCATCAACAATTACAATACCATTTTTAGGACAAAAATGCAATAAAAGAAGGTTAAAATAATGATTAATCTATCAAATTCGAGCACTCAAAATGCTCATATCTTAAAACATAATCTTAGCATGATAGCCCATTGGTACGAGACACATAGGGACAATAAAGCATACGAAAGGTTTAAACATGTCCCGGATTACGGAACTACGCAAAGAAGTAGGGAGGCATAATATGCAGGATTTTGTTTTTCTTTTTATTAAAATACTGTTATTTTGCTTGGTAGAAATAGTAGTGGGACATATTTTGATACATATAGAAGATAAAGAAGATTCAAGGGAGGACGATGACAATGCCGGTACATGACGATTTAGGCTGTCGCATGAAGACATTTTATGAGCAGATTCCAAAGACAAAATTAATGAGAAGGTGCCCAGTTGCTATCAGAATTGACGGAAAGGCGTTCCATACATTTACAAGAGGATTTCAGAAACCATTTGATGAAGTGCTAATTAAGTCAATGCAGGGAACAATGAAATACTTATGTGAGAATATCCAGGGCTGTGTTCTTGGTTATACGCAGTCAGATGAGATTACATTGATCCTTGTTGATTATAAGAAACTCACATCTTCAGCATTTTTTGATTATGAAGTACAGAAGCTTTGTAGTATTGCTGCAAGTATGGCTACGATGGCATTTAATAGAATCTTTGCAGAAAAAGTAAAAGAATTTATATACAACGATGGTGAAAATTATGAAAACAATTCCGAAGAATATAGGCTATGCAGTGTATATAAGAACGCAGTAATAAAAGGCGCAATGTTCGATGCTCGTTGTTTCAATATTCCAAAAGAAGAAGTAACAAATCTTTGCTATTGGCGACAAGATGATGCTTCACGTAATTCAATTCAGATGGTAGGACAGGCTAATTTCTCTCACAAAGAATTACATAAAAAGTCACGTAATGATATTCAGGATATGCTTATGACCCAAAAAGGTATTAATTGGAATGATTTTCCGACATACCAGAAGAGAGGAAGTTGCTGTGTGAGAAATAAGATTGTTATTGAATCTGATGGTGTCGTGGCAACTGCACAATTAAGAGACACTTCTAAGTCTGAAAATGAGTGGATTATTGATACAGAAATTCCAATCTTCAAAGGAGAAGGAAGAGCATACGTTGATAGTTTAGTATTTACCGGCGAAGATTAATAAAAAGTGAGGTAATAAAATGTCTTATTGGGCTTATATCAATGGCACAATAATAGTTAGACCTATAGGTAGAACACAGCCTGAAAAAAGGTATGTTCTTGAAACAGTGTTAAATCATCTGCCAAGAGTAACAGGTTCCGAGGGTGACATGAATGTATATATCATTCAGAAAAATGGTTATAACAGTTCGTGTTCATGTGATGAATTTGGCGAAGTGACAAATAATTTAATAGATAGATATGGGCATAAGAGTCGTAGTAGAGGACTGTTGCAAACACAGGACGAATATATCCTTGTTGCAAATGCAGCTCTGAGAGATAGAGAATTTGAACAGACTTACAGAGAATTTATGAAATGGCTTGTAAGACTTTGCAAGAGAGTAAGCTGCGAAGACGTTCTTGTAGAAATCAAGGGATATGACAAATCAACTATTATCAAGAATAGAAACATTCAGAGCAAAAAGTATTCATTTAAGAGCGTTTTTGATGGTTTGTTTGAAAATCCAAGCTGGTGCAACGACAGTAAAGATAGATATAAAGAGCCGAATTGGTGTGAATTTATGATGTACGACAGGGCAAAGAATTCTGATTATCCTATGACACTTGCTTATAAATATTTCGACGATGAAGAAAATGATAAGGAAGTTGAGAGAAGAATGAATTATAGCTAGTCGAACGATAGGTAAAATTTACTCATTTCACGATGGCAAAAGATAAGGATGGAACTTGTAATGATAAACAAACTAAATATTAATAATCAGTTAAGCGAAGTTGACGGAGTAGTAGTCGAGGCGAAAAGTATTCTAACTGCACTGAAAATCATTAAGTCAGTGTGCGAGGATAATCTCCTCTGTAAAGATTGTCCATTGGGTGACAACGAGGGATACTGCAAATTAAAGAGGCTAGAACCGCACAGCTGGCAAATAAGTGAACTTGATAGCATATGGAGGGCATTACGATGAACGATATTAAAGAAGAAAGGGTGACTGACTTGTCTATTATCATGACAATAGACCACAATGCTGCATAGATCATGATAAGCATTTCTCGAGATGTGATACTTGTGAGTTTGGAGAATAATATATTGGAGGTGAAAACATGTATCAGAATTGTTGTAAGAAATGCGGAAGTATTTCACTACATACTGAAGTAAAAGGTAATAATACAGGACTTTATTGTGATGATTGCGGCGCATGGGTGAAATGGCTCGGGAAAGATGAGTTGAGAGCTTTCGAACATGCAAATAAATCAAGAGGTTTAAGAGCGACGGCAAAAGTATATGACGATGTATTTGCCAATAATTCAACAGATGAAAGTATTAGTGATTGCTTGGTTGTTGGATTTGATAAACATAAGGGCGAACAAACTTTGATGCTTATTGGTAGAAAAGATGGAGACACATTGAACATTGTGAACATGATTAAGGATGAAAGAGCAGAAGAATTATATAAGCAACTACTTTCAACCCAAAAATCAGTTTCGCAGTAAACTAACCTTTCATTGGATTAGTAATTTAAGGAGAAACATATATGTCTTTACTATTTTTACACATCTTATTGGTAATTCTTTATGTAGCTAATGCAATTATCAATGAGAATAAAGTGTCTAAATTTCTTTGGTCTTGTTCAGGACTATATTGGTTGATTCTCAGCATAATAGAAATCACAGATTGGAGAGGTTTTCAAGATGGATTTTGATAGAGAAGAAAAAAATAAACAAATGGATAAAGAAATTGAAAATAAATTGATTGAATGGGTAAAGAATAATTACAGTCCAAAGGCGTGTGGGTATACAGAAATGAGATCTTCTGGGAATGAATCCGAATGGAATTAAAAGAACCTGAAGAGCAGGACTATGGCTTCTAAAACTTAAATGAATTTTTCTTTCTTGGAAGGTGATGTGTAGAGATGACGGAAAAAGAAATGAAGTTAATATCCGAGAAAATCAATAAACGAGAGGGAAGAAAATATCCACGTAGTAATCAGATTGTTGTTTGTGGATTCTTTTCTACGGATGAAGATTGGAATAATTTTGTGAACAATAATTTGAATAAGATTAAAACACAGCAAAAAGATAGAGTTACATTTGCAAATAAAGAACGATGGTATTATTTCGATTATACTGATTATTCACAAAGAGGTTTTCGATTCTACAAGATAAAAGTCTCTCGTAATATTAATCGTGAGATATTTTTAAATTGTATTTACCCATGTTGCTCGTTATATTGCAAAGAGATTGAATGGATTTAGGAGAACAATACTATAAATGGAGGTATGATTTTATGAAATTTAAAGGTGACATTATAATAACAGATCCTTGTTACATTATCCGAAAAGATAGTAATGATTGGGATAAATGTGGATATGGAGACAATATGGAGGCTCTTGGAATTAAGAACTACCTATGTAGAGATACAATCTACGGCGACTGGTCTTGCACAACATTTAATTCTGATATGAAAGAAAAAATCGGGGAGTTCTGTGCTGATGCAGGTATGGTTGCGGTATTTTTACTTGATGAAGTACTAGCATATAATCCAGATTTTGATTGGCATAAAACAAGACCTTGGACAACGACGTATATTAAAGACTTTGATGGGGACATTGAAATAAAAGTAATTCATATAGAAGGGGTCTATGACGACGATACCGACTACCACAAGAAAGGTGATAAGTGGGAAGATAACGAAGTGAGAGTTATTGGTACTGGCAATATCAATTTTGAAACTCATCAGACTGGGTTATAAGATATTAAGAGGTAAAATTAATATGAATTTAGAATTGTGTGATTTATGTCACAAGAAAGAGCCAAATAAAAGATTTAAAATTAAAATGTCTGCTAAAGGTTACTATAGAAAAACAGAATATGGCATTTGGTGGTGTGATTTATGGAAACCATATGAAAAAATTTGTGTTTGTGAAGATTGTGCAGAGAAATTGTTTGGTATAAAATCAACAAAAACCAGACTGAAAGAAATAACAGATATGTTACGAGCAACTACGTTACGGTAAAAAAACAGAGAATAAATGAGACTTGAATCCGACATTTCATGGTAAGTTTATAGCTACATATAGTAGTTAAAGAAATTACATAACCACAATATATAGTATAGAAAGGAAGAGATATTATGAGTAGAACACTAATTGTAGTAGATATGCAGAATGATTTTATTGATGGCTCACTTGGTACAAAGGAAGCACAGAATATCATACCTAATGTGGCAAAGAAAATAAAGGAGTATCAGGATCGTGGAGATAAAATCATCTTCACTAGAGACACACATGATACAAATTATCTCAATACACCAGAAGGGAAGAAGCTTCCAGTAGAACATTGTATTTATGGTACTCATGGTTGGAAAATTGCAGACGGATTAGAAGTAGAGAATTGTTACTATATTGATAAGCCTACATTTGGATGGACACATTGGAGTGATTTAATCTTTGAAAAAGAGATAGAACTTGTTGGACTCTGTACAGACATCTGTGTAATATCAAATGCTTTAATTCTTAAGGCAACATTCCCTGATGCAGATATTACAGTAGATGCAAGTTGCTGTGCAGGTGTTACACCTGAGACCCATAAGGCTGCATTAGAGACAATGAAGATGTGTCAGATTAATGTGATTGGAGAATAATATGGATAAATACATGAGTGTGATAACCAATTTTGGATGCCACTATTCATGTCCATATTGCATTGTAAAGAATAATAATCTCCAGATCCCAAAGAGTACGATTGAAGGATTGGATTCTTTGAACGATGAGATTAAGAAAAATCAGTGTAATTGGGTATCAATATCTGGTGGTGGAGATCCATTATGGAATTTAGAGAATAACATTGAGTGGTATAAAAAGTTTTTTGATATTATATTAGGGAAAGTCAAGACGGAATTACATACAAGTATGCCAAATGTGAAGTCTGCACCGTATCCTTACTTTGACAGAGTGGTATATCATTTACACGATTTCGAGCAGTTAAAGTCTATTAAACGTGTTGGTCACGAAATCGTAAGAGTCGTATTCGTAGTCACGAAGAATTTCACAGAAAATCTAATAAATAGAATAGCAGTATATTGTCACAATTCAAATGAGATTGATGAACTGAGTTTCAGACAGATGGTTGATAATCATTATGAAGAAACTGATTATTGTAGAGAATATTTAAAAGAAGGACATCAGAAATTGTGGTGGTATATCGAACAGTGTGATTACAACTTATACTACTGCGAAAATAAGGTGTACACAGAATATAGAAAGATTGGAGAACAGAATGAAGTACAGTAATTATATATCAAATATCTTTAAACATTTCAAAAAGATATGTATTCATAAGTATTGGGTATTCTATTACTGTTGTAAAGCAGGAATTCCACTTCAAGGATTAGTACATGATTTATCAAAATTTTCTCCAACAGAGTTTTGGGAAAGTGTTAAGTATTATCAAGGTACTTCAAGTCCGATTGATGCTTGTAAGAAAGCAAATGGTTGGTCAGAAGCTTGGATGCATCATAAGGGAAGAAACAAGCATCATTACGAATATTGGCAAGATAATTTTGATAATGGTGGGAATCCGATTGAAATGCCAATGAAGTATAAAAAAGAAATGTTATGTGATTATCTTGGTGCTGGCAGAGCGTATCATGGAAAATCTTTTGATTTTGCAAAAGAGTTGCAGTGGTGGAAATCAAAGAAGAGTAAACCGATTGCTATGCACCCAAATGATATGGCATTCATTGATAGATACATAAACTTATTTTATGAGTGTGAAAAGAGAGAATATGATATTGGAACAATATTCAATTTAATTAAGAAAGAAGGAAAATAATTATGGAGCGGATCATTAACAGTTTGTTGGAAACAGACGCATATAAACTTTCAATGGGACAGGCAATTTATCATCAGTTTAGCGATTACAAGACTACTTGGAGTTTTAAATGTCGTAACAAGGATGTATTTTTTACACCTGAAATGGTTGAGGAAATCAAGAGACAGATTAAGTTATATTGTGGTCTGAGATTTACAGAAGATGAACTTTCTTATATTGATAATATCAGGTGGATGAAAGGTTCGTATGTAGATTTTCTGAGATTATGGCAGCCAAGATATGAAGATTTTGAAATAACAACTGATGCAGAGTGTGGATTGGCGATTGAGACAAAAGGAACATGGCTTAACACTTCTATGTATGAGATTCCAACTCTTGCTATCGTCAATGAAGTTTATTTCAGAATGGCTTACAACTATGATGAATTACTTGAAAGTTTTAAAAAGAGACTTGATGAAAAGTATAAGAATCTTAGAAGTGGTCATTGGTATGCAGGTACTTTTTCAGAATTTGGTCTGAGACGTAGACTTTCTGCTGAAGCACAGGAGTTAGCTGTTGAGAAGTTTTCACATTTAAATGATACATTACATAGTCCTTCAAAATTTGTAGGTACAAGTAATGTGTATCTGGCGAAGAAATATAATCTTACACCTGTTGGTACAATGGCTCATGAGTGGATAATGTGTACAGGACAGGGAAATCATAAACACAATCCTGCATATTCAAATTGGTATGCTCTTGATACATGGGTTAAGGAGTATGGTGTATTAAATGGTATTGCTCTTACAGATACGATTACGACAGATTGTTTTCTTAAAGATTTCCAGTTGACTTACGCAACATTGTTTAGTGGTGTCAGACATGATAGTGGAGATCCTTATGAGTGGGGCGAAAAGATGATTGCTCATTATGAGTCTTTAGGTATCAATCCTAAGACAAAGACATTATTATTCAGTGATAGTCTTGATTTTGACAGAGCAGATAAGTTATTCAGACATTTCCATGACAGAGTTAATGTTGCTTTTGGAATTGGTACTTATTTAAGCAATGATACAGATGTTCCTGCACTCAACATTGTTATGAAAACCACTAAGTGTAATGGTATGGATGTTGCAAAAGTTTCAGATGTAACAGGCAAAGGTATGTGTAAGAATCCTGAGTATGTAGATTATCTGAATAGATGTATTGATTGGAGAATGTCGCATGAATAAGATTTTACTTATTCCAGGAAGTTTTAATCCTATTACAAATGCTCATGTTGATATGGCATTGGCTGCTAAAAATGCAGTTAATGCTGACAGGATATATTTTATTCCAGCTCATGATACTTATGTGGCAAAGAAAAGAACATTAATTCCTGGTTATTGTCGAGTATCATTAATAAATTCAATGCCAAATTGTGATAAGTATAACATGAAAGCATTAGATATAGAGACAACGAGTTTCTTTCCACAAAGAACATACAATACAATAACACAGTTAAGAGATGAAGTAGAAAAAGAGTATAAATTCAACGAATATTATATCTGTTTAGGGATGGACAATATTCAAACTCTGACAAGTTGGTACAACTGGAAACCATTTGTAGAAGAATATCATTTTGTTGCTTGTGTTAGAGAAGGGCAAAATCTTAACGACGCCTTAGAAGAAGCTGATTTAATGGAATATAAGGATCATTTTACTGAAATTCAAATACCTGAAAATCATACTTCATCAAGTTTAGTTAGAAGTTTATGTGAAGAAGGTTGTTTTGATAAAGTAAAAGAATTAGTTCCTGAGAATGTATATGAATATTTGATACGATTTTATGATGTAATAAATCGAATGTAGGGAAGGAGAATATATAAATGTTTGATGCAAAGACAGTAAAGAATGAAATAGTACAGTGGATAGCGGAATGGTTTAATGAGAATGGTAAGGATTGTAATGCAGTTATTGGAATTTCAGGTGGTAAGGATTCAAGTGTTGTGGCTGCCCTATGCACAGAAGCTCTTGGGAAGGACAGAGTAATTGGAGTACTTATGCCGAATGGAGAACAGCCGGATATTGATATGGCTAGAAAACTTGTTGAGTTCTTAGATATTAGAAATTTTGAAGTGAATATCAAAGATGCAGCATGTGGTGTATTAAATAATCTTCCTTTTAATGGGTATGATGTTTCTGAGCAGACTGCCACGAATCTTCCAGCACGTATCAGAATGGCAACTTTATATGCAATCAGCCAGTCTATGAATGGTCGTGTTGCAAACACATGTAATCTTTCGGAGGATTGGGTAGGATATGCCACCAGATATGGAGACGCAGCAGGTGATTTTAGTCCGTTATCACAGCTTACGGTTTCGGAAGTTAAGGCTATTGGTCGTGAGTTAGGACTTCCATCTGAGTTAGTAGATAAGACACCTACTGACGGTCTTTGTGGAAAGACTGATGAAGATAACCTTGGATTTACTTATGCTGAATTAGATGCATATATCAGAGATGGAATTGAGCCAAGTAGGGAAATAAAAGCCAAGATTGATTCAATGCATGAGAAAAATCTGTTTAAATTACAGCTAATGCCAAGCTTTGTGTATCAGGCGTAAATGAGATGATATATAGTGTTTATAGAAAATATAGATACTATATATATTAATACTTTAACAGATAGTAATCGAAGGTGTATATCCAAACGAGAAAAGTGAGTTACTTAAATATGTTAAGACAACAAAAGAATGGATGAAGTTAGGAGAAAAATATAATGGTTAGATTATTTTCACATACAGATCTTGACGGAATCGGTTGTGGTATTTTAGCACAGCTTGCATTTGGTAAAGATAATGTAGACATTTCATATTGTGATTATGACAATATTGATTCAAGTGTAAGAGAATACTTAGAAACAGAGCAGGATAACACAATTCCAATTTATATTACTGACATTCGTGTAAATGAAGAAATTGCTGAATTATTAAATAAGAGAGGCAATGTCCAGTTATTAGACCATCATCCAACAGCTCTTGGATTAAATAAACATGATTGGTGCAATGTAGTTATCGAGGATTCTAAAGGAATTAAAACATCGGGAACTATGTTGTTTTATAATTGGTTAGGTATAAATGGTTGTTTGAGTGAAGAGTTAGAGAATAATAAAGCGTTAGAGAGATTTGCTGAATCAGTGAGAGATTATGACACCTGGAGATGGTCAGGACTCGGCGAAGATGGTGTTATTTGTAAGCAGGTAAATGACTTACTTTATCTGTATGGTCGAGATGATTTTATTCATTGGTGTATTTCGGAGATATGTGGTGAAATATTCCCATTATTATCTGCCAAAGATGAGGTTGTTCTAAAGATTAGGCAGGATGAAATTGATAGATATATTGAAGAAAAGAATAAAACTATGTTTACCAGTCCTATGTGCGGTAAAGTTTGTGGCTTCGTATTTGCAGACAGGTTTATTAACGAATTAGGCAACAGCCTTTGTAAGATGCATCCCGAGATTGATTTTGTTGCGATGATAGATATTGATGGTTGTACAGTCTCTTATAGAACTGTTAAAGATAATATTGATTTAGGCAAAGATATAGCAAAGTTGTTTGGTGGCGGCGGGCATCCAAAATCCGCTGGCTCAAAGTTTGACCAGAGCATTAAACTGGATATTGTCGAAAAAATCTTCAAACAGTGAGGTGAGTACTATGAAATATAGAGAGAAGCCACGAGTAGTTGAGGCCGTCAGATATATGATTGATGAGGTTTATCCGGACTGGTTTATAGAGATGGTTAAAAATCGCACTATTATACTTTATGACGACGGAAGCGTCTCTTGCAATACAGACGGAATGTGGCTTGGAGCCGCATATGGAGATTATATAGTTCTAGGGAAAAGCGGTGCTCCTGTTCCTATTATGAAAAAGAATTTTGAAGAAAGTCGGGAACCTATAAATGAGGAATAAATTATGAGAAGAGACCCCAATCAAAAGTTTGTAGAAGACTATATGTCTACCGTAAAGCTTAAAAGAATATATCCGCTTATACGTTATCATAGGTGTAGAAAATGTGGAATGGAGTATACAAGAGAACCTATGTATTTATGCCGCCACTTTGACTGGATCTTTGGTAGAAACTGTGCATATGAGTATGGTTGCCATCACTGTTTTAGTAGTAAAAGTGAATTCAAAAAATATTTAGAAGACAATCAAATAATAGAGACAGAAGAGGCATTAACTGGAGATAGCAACGAATAGTCGAAGGAAATTTTTCTTTCACTGGACAGATTGGAGGTATTATATGTCTTTTACAGTAGATTTTAGTTCAATAAGAACAGTTAGAGTTCACAAAGAACAATTTGACGCAATAGACAATAAGGCAAATGTCGTAATGATTACCTGCATTGAGGACGGAAGAGTTATTCCATTCAATAGAGCTGATAGTGAAAAAGATAAAATTGATAGATTGAACAGGAATAGTGAAGAATAACATTATGAAGGGCAAATTTAAAGGCTGTGACATAGAGTAAAACGAGGTGATTAATATTTCAGAGTTACATGATAAATTTGAAAAAATAAGTGATGCTATAAAAGTCTTAATGGTTAGTAAACAGATGGATGCAATAGGAAAAATGATAAGTGCAACGATGGAGGCTCAAATACAAAATGAACTTGATCAAAAATATAAGGATTTAAAAGTAGAGTCACAAGGAGACTTATTTGAAGATTTACTTAAGCCAGCTAAAGAATTTGACCTTTTAGATGATTTAGCACTTGTTCCTGAACCACCAAAACAAGATATATCTACTCTTAAGAAAAGAATAAAGTATTGTAAGAATCCTATGGAGAAAAAGAAATTAGAACAGGAATTAAATGCTTTATATAAAGAGCATAAAAGAAATAGGAGGACTATATCATGAAGCTGATTAATAAATATGCGATTGGAGGTGTGAAATGAAAAAGTATTATAGACAAGCAATCGCATTTCTTTTGGTATGGTTCTGTAGTGGTGTAACGATGTATTCATATCAAGTAGAAAATAAAATACTTGGAATTACTTTTACACTTTTAAGTTTTTTATATTGGTTCATTATAGACAAAGATGATTAGGAGAATAAATGCATGAGAACAGAGAATATAAAAGTAACATTTAAAATTCCAATTCCAGTTGATAAGCCTGATTTGAACGGTGTGATATATTCCAAAGAAGCAATTAGAAATGCTTATAAAAATGTAAAAGATATTCCAATTGAAATACCATGCAATGATGGCCGGTTTCTTCCTATTGGAGTAGCACAAGAAGTTGAATTAATTGAAGATGAAAATGGTATGTATCTTACAGGCGTTGGTCTTGTTTGGCATGGTGGTACAGAAGAAAGCGTTGAGATGGTTAATGATAAGGTCACAAGTTTTCATGTGCGTGGCATTGGAATTGCAAAAGAGTAGGAGAATAACTATGAGAAAAATGGCTGTATTTGTGGAATATACGAAGTAAAAAAAGCAGCTGAGAAGAATGGAGATGTGAATAAATTGCCAACAAAATATGTTCTTGGTAGTGGTAACTTGACTTTATTCGATGCTACAGAAGAAACAGTAGGCATCAATAAAATATTAGGATTAGATATTGCTCAAACGCCGGATTCTTATGATGTTCAATATGTAAAGATTGTTCAGGCAAGAAAGCATAAGGAAAAGAGAATAAATAAGAAGTGGCTTAAACGCTATGGTTACAAAACAGTAATTGTAAATAGTGAAGGTTGGGATGTGAAAACGCACACCGATGGAACTGTTGAATTCGTAAAATAGGAGAATAATACTATATGAAATTAGTTGATGCAGACAAGTTGAGTTTTCATTGCAACTATGAAGGTGATTGTTCGGGAGACATACCACACTGTCAAGAGTGTAGTAATTATGTGTTAGATTATAGAGATATAAAAGACCAACCAACAGCTTATGATATTGATGGCGTTGTAGAACAATTAAAACGATGTTATGAAACCGTAAGAAGCACTAGCGTTGACTATACTGAAGACTTAAAAGATGCATATGAAAAAGCTATTAGCATTGTGAAAACAGGTGGAACATGTCGATAATTGTGAGGTGATGGAGTGAAATATATAGAACGAAAAGATTATAACAAGGTGATAACAGTTAAACTTGTGATTCCGGGTGGTTGTAATGCGAAATGTCCGTTTTGTTACAATAAAGATAAAGATAAAGATATGTCGCGTGATAAACAACAATTTTTAGATAACTTCATTGAGTCGCTTGATGATATTATAACAAGGATAGCTGATAAAAATCCTATATCAGTTGATATAACTGGCGGTGAACCTACATTAGATTCTGAATATTTATCAAAAGTATTTATCAAACTGAAAGAGTTCAATATTAAATCAAAAGTTCTTAGAGTGACTATGACAACAAATGGTACTCATCTAAAAGGAGTAATCCCATATATGAAAGATGTTGTTGACTATGTAAATATTTCAATTCACGATTGGCGACCATTAAGAAGAAAAGAAATACTTGGATTTTGTTTCAATGGAATTGACTATAAGGATATTATTCAGCAACTTAACGATATTGGAATTACAGTATCAGCGTGTGCAGTTATATTTAAGAAAATTCCAAACTTTGTAAAGTGGAGAGATTTCTTCATTGATTGGGCGAAAGATGTAGGGTTTATTGCGGTAAGATTTAGATGCGATGTTTTCTGGAATGATTCTGATGTATTTGATTCCTATTTAACAGAGTCGATGAGTGAAGCTGATAAATTTGATGTTATAGATTATGAAAACACAACGGATTCTCATTGGTGTAGACTTCGCAGAAAAGATAAGATGAGAGTATTTTTCTTACATGGTGTTTTAGACACCTCAATCAAGACAAAAGGTATTGAATATGTAATAGATACTGATGGTCACTGTTATTGTGATTATTACAGAAGGACTAAAATAGAAGGTTATCAATATGAAGTTGGAAAGATTTATGATGCAGTGAGCGATTAAATAGAGAATAAATATTTGTGAGGTAATTGATTTTTGAATAGAAAAGAATTGTTAGAAAAAGTAAGGAATTGCACTCCAAACTTAGGATGGGATTACGAATATCCTGAATTGTTTGGGAAATATGGTTTTACGGCTTGCGGAATATGTGATACATGGATTTGGTTTGATGAAAATAATATTTCAGATAAAGCTAGAGAAAAGGGATTAAAACCTTTAACCTATGCGTCTGATGAAGAATTATTGGAAATGTGGGGTATGTGTTCATCGTACTGGCTTGAGCAATACGAAAAGTGGTGTGAAGATTCAGAGGAAAAATCGTCTAAGCTGGATCATTTTATTGGTAAGTGCGAAAGAAATTATTTTGGTTATGATGAAGATGGATATACAGATAAAACAATAGAATAGTAGAAGTTATAAGTTTTGTTTAGGCTGTAGTGATATAGATTGTTGTGAAGACGCAGTTACTCCCATCATTTCTATGCCAGAGGTTCACTCACCAAAGGATGTTATTCCGTCTGCATCAGAAGCAAATAAGATGACAAACAATGTAATTGATAGTTGCACGACGCAGCAATTAGCAGAGTTATCAAAATTGATTAGAGATGCGATTGCAGATGGCAAATTTTCAATCAGTGAAGATGGTTGTTTAAAACCTGAAACACGAAAGAAACTAGAGGAACTTGGTTATAAGATTGAAACTGGCAATCAATATAATGAATCATATTACAGTATCAGTTGGAGATAAACGAAGTAAAGGAGATTTTAAAATGATGAATTTTGGACAGGCAATTGAAGCATTAAAGAATGGTAAGAAAGTAGCAAGAGTTGGATGGAATGGTAATGGTATGTTTTTGTATTATGTCCCAGTCGGTGCATATGCTCCTTGTACAGAAATTGCAGCAAGTCTTGTCAATGAGAACGGACTGGTGGAATACGGAGCATATATCGCTATGAAAACTGCGCAAGGAAATGTAGTTCCTTGGCTTCCAAGTCAGACAGACATGCTTTCAGAAGATTGGAACTTGATAGAGTAGAAATTACATACTATATAATGGTGACATTTAGAGTGAAATGAGGTGGTATAAATGTTAAGGCCAGCAATTTTATATGCAGAGCAAATAACAGAAGGATTTCAAAAGCTTTTATATACAGATACAATGTATCTTGAAACCGGTTATGCCGGAGAACAGTATGTTCCAGATGTAACTGAAGTACCGGAGGGTGGCCGTTTTAACTATGCAATTGTAGATAACAACGATGAGGTTATAGGCTTTATATCATATGATGTCGATTATTACATATCAAAAGCATATAACTTCGGGCTCATTTCTTTTGATAGAGGAAATCCTCTTGTCGGTAAAGATTTGTTCTCTAAGATGGAAGAGCTTGTTAATATTTTTCATAGAGTTGAATGGAGAATGGTCGGAGGCAATCCGGTTGAACGTTCTTATGATAAGTTTTGTAAGATGCATAATGGGACGAAGCATATCCTTAAGGATGCTTTAAAAGATAATTATGGGAAATATAGGGATGATGTTATATACGAAATAGTAAAGGAGCAATAAATATGAATATGAAAACTTTTACTGCGGATATGACGAGGAAAAATTGTGATGGGTATGAAGCTCTGCTTGAGAAAAGACGTTATAATTATCTTAGGAAGCTACAGAAAGATATAGAAATAGCTTCGTCCAAAGGAAAGTACATCATCCCTACACTTGGAACTAAAGATGAGGAATTTATCACGTCACTATCAATGGCCTTAGCGGCAATATATGGCTTACACTTAGATGGTAATAGAGAAGAATCGCATAAACATATTTCTGTTATTCCTTCCGTAAGGTATGATCCAGAAGAATTTGCAGAGTCACGCGAGCTTGATGCATTCATAAAGGAATTTAACCGGAGGACATGACTATGGCAGATGTAATTAAGATATCGGAAACGAAGACATCTCAGATAATTGATATTAATGCGTTGCGCAGAAACAAGAATAAGACAGTAATAGGTCTAATTGCTCCAGCAACCGAAGACGTTGATTATGAAATAGCCGTAGATCATTCGGCTGAGCCTATCAAGAGTTTAGATGATATTTATCGGATTTCCGAATATCTTGTATCTAATAAGAGATACAGAGATAATATGTTATTTATAGTTGGCATTAATTTTGGTTTGAGAGTGAGTGATTTGAAAGCACTTAGATTTTCGAACTTGATTAATGCCAATTTTACGTTCAGAAATAATTTCCCGGTTTTTGAAAAGAAAACAAGGAATACAAGAAAGCGCAAGAAGAACAGATATATAACAATTAATACGGCTGTAATCGAAGCAGTAACGCTATATTTAGAGAATACCCCCGGGGTGACATTAAGTGATTATATGTTTAGAAGCGAATCTAATAGAGGAAAATCAAGCAACAAACCTTTATCAAATATGTCGATTGATAGGATTTTGAAAGGCATAGCAAATGATTTACATCTTAATATAAGAATGTCGTCTCATACATTGAGAAAAACATTTTGCTATCATCAGATGGTTATGTCTCATAACGATAGCCGCAAGCTCCTATTGTTACAAAAAATACTCAATCATTCATCTCCTGCACAGACGCTGGATTATATAGGAATCACATCAGAAGAGATAGAGGAGGCTTATAAGAATCTTAATCTCGGTGCGAAACATTCAAACTATTTGATAGATAGCGATTTATGCGAGTCAGAGGAAAGGATAGGATAGTATGAGCGATACAAACGATAGACTATTAGAAGTTGTAACTATGCCGTGTCCAATATGCGGGTTGGTTCACGGCGTAGAAAAACATATTTGCACAGGAGTTATATCTATAAAAGGTATGAGAGTTGAGTACCCCGAGGAGTACTTTAGGTGCAATAACCCTGATTTTTCGGATGATGAAAATATATTTGAATCAGGGGAGATGTTAAATAACAATCTCGCGAGAGCAAGAGCGCAGTACAAATTGAGAAAATAGAAAGTGAAATGGAGGAAAATATGAATTTTTTTATTTCAGATACGCATTTTGGTCACAAAAATTGTATGGCATTTGATAACAGACCATTTGCAACAGTCGAAGAATGTGACGCTACAATTATTAATAACTGGAACAAGGCAGTGAGTTATAATGATGATGTCTATCTCTTAGGCGATATGAGCTGGTATAACGCAACAAAAACGCTTAAGATTCTTAATAATTTGAATGGCAATATTCATTTGATTAAGGGAAACCACGACGATAAGATTCTTCACAATAGAGAAATTGTGAATAGACTGTGTGAAATTACAGACTATAAGGAACTTTATTTGGATAAAAATAAAGGAGTAGTTCTTTGCCACTATCCAATACCGTGTTTTAAAAACCATTTTAGAGGTTGGTATCATCTGTATGGGCATGTACACGTATCATTTGAAGAAAATATGATACAGAATTTCAAACTTCAGATGGAAGAGCTACATGAGGTTCCTCTAAAGATGGCAAACGTAGGATGTATGATGCCGAGAATTAATTATACTCCTAGAACGTTAGAGGAAATATTTGAAATTACCGAAGGGTAGGAAAGGAGAAACTATGATTTATCTTGATAATGCAGCTACGACCCAGATTCGCAAAGAAGTATTAGATGCAATGCATCCATATTTGACGAAGTTTTATGGAAATGCAGGTGGTAACTATTCTCTGGGTCAAATCTCCAAAAAGGCTCTCGGAGTAGCAAGGAGTCAAGTTGCAAATATGATAGGAGCTAACCCCGACCAGATTGTATTTACATCCGGTGGAAGTGAGGGAAATAATATGGTGTTCTCTCTGGGAATGAGAAATGAATTAATAAAGAAAGGCAAGACTCATATTATTATCTCGGCCGGAGAGCACGATTCGATCTTCAGAGCCGCGCTAGCTATGATTGGAGCAGAACATAACGGTGAGACCGACTTAATTGGATGTGGAACTTATTCAGCAAGTGAAGTAACAACGGAGGGTAAAGATGAAATAAAAGAGCAGTTTTATTTATATATTGCGCCACTTTTACCGTCAGGAGTCGTTGACTATCAATGGGTTAGGAACAAGATTAAAAATGATGATAAGTTAGGATTAGTATCAATTATGCATACTAACAACGAAACCGGAGCAATTAATCCAGTTTCTGAGATAGGGAAGCTGTGCCGCGAAAATAGTGTGATTTTTCATACAGATTGTGTTCAGGCTATCGGAGCTGAGCTTGTAGATGTTAGGTCGATTGAGTGCGATTACTTAACAGCTTCAGGACATAAATTTCACGCTCCGAAAGGCACCGGGTTTATTTATGTTAGGGAACCGGACAAAGCATATCCATTGATTTATGGTGGACTGTATCAGGAAAATGGTCTTAGAGGTGGCACAGAGAATATTGCCGGGATAGTAGGACTTGGTAAGGCCTGTGAATTGGTTACGAGGAATCTAGTCGATGACATGGTTTCAATTCGTGCTCTTAAAAAAACTTTTTATGAGACTTTAATGAAATCACTTAAAGTTCGAGGGCTTGATAAAATTGTCAAAATTAATGGCAGCAATGTTTCGTCCCAAAGTAAATCTTTGAATTTAAGATTTGAAAGTATTGACGGGGAAACATTGGTTATTTTAGCGGATGCCAAAGGACTCTGTATTTCTGCAGGTTCTGCTTGCCATTCTGCGAATTCTAATCCAAGTAGAGTATTGATTGCAATGGGACTTGAGCCTGATCAGGCTAGAGATTCAGTAAGGATTTCGTTTTCGTCATTGAATTCACTTGATGAAGCAAAAGAAGCTGGCATTATTCTTGCAAAATGTGTTTACACACTAGCTAATTATAAGGAGGAAATTTATGCAGAAGAAACTCAAAGCTGAGTATAGTGATATAATTGCTCTGGAAAACGTTGACTATGAAAGATTACCGACACTCACTTTCCGCAATCTCTTAGATAATGTACAGATAGGGTGTTATGTAGAGGCAGAGTCTACAAAGCAGGCTGGTAGGGTTGCTTCTGTAATTCGTAATATGAAAGGTATCCCTGTCTGTCTTAAAGTCTATACAGCCGAAGGAGAAAGAGATTTTATTTCCGTGGACAGAGTTAGTATGTGGGAGCCATACGATACATATATTCCAAATGAAACATACGATGAAAACTTCAAGGAGAGTTTTCAGTAGTATGCGGATAAACTATATGATATAATTTAACAGAAGGAGGAATGACATGGGAAAATTATATTCAGACAAAAACGAATTATGGATAGAGGCGAGGATAAAAGAATTTATAGATTCTCACCCAACATTGGAGATTGACGAGAAAAGAATACGACATTTTCTTTTTAGTTATTTATTATTAAAAGAAAATGTTAGTGGTAAGGACGTAGTTATAGGATATAATTTCGATGAGCCTACAAGCACATCGGGATGTATCACAATATCCGGCAAGACTGTAAAATTTTCCGGTGGAGCATTTAGCATTACAGCTAGATATGCTACTAATTTTGAAGTTTATCCTAGGGTAAACGGAACTTTACGTATGAATTTTACATTTTATAAGTTAGCGAGTAGGAAAGGAGGAGAAAATGAGTAGGGTAAATTGTTATGATACATTATCTGTAATTTTAGACAAGGCAACAAAAAAGTTTGAGGAAAGTGGATTAACGCTTGATGAGTCAAGAAGGGATACTCTAAAATCATACTGTGAAGCAATCGACTCGATTATAGAAGAGTTTGATGCTGAATCGTTAGAAGTTGAAGTCAATGAACGCAACGCTGAAGTAGAGATTACTATAGAGCTTAGCGATATGGTGATAGAAGATAGTAAACATATTATATATCAGCTATTTGAAAGGGCTATCAAATTTGAATTTTCGAGTGTTAACGATTCTCTGTTTTCTGTTAAATTCATTTTCCCAAGCATATGGATACAATAGGAGAGAAATATGAATAAGAAGAGAAGAGGTAATTTGAAACAAGCTCTTGATTTGATTAATACAGCCGGTGATATTATTCAAAATGCGTTGTACGAGGAACAAGATTGCTTAGATAATCTTCCCGAGAACCTAATGGAAAGCGACAGGTATAGTAAAATGGAAAGCACTGTTGACGAGCTAGAACAAGCTATTGATTATATAGAGAATATAAAAAGCAGTGTTGAAGAAGCTTTACGATAGGAGGTGGTTCTATGTGGAGCTTATTTTTCGTTATATTTGTTGGAGGTTTTTGGCTGTTCAAAATTATTGATGATAAGGCCGAGACCGAATGTCATCAAAAAGAAGTCATAAAAGTAACTGAGATAAGAAATGAACTCAAAGCTCCAATATCCTTAGAGAATGATATATCTGCATATTTGAGAGATGAAGTACTCCGAATGGAATCGTTACGTCAAATTTCAGCAGAGCTAAAAGAAATATACGGGGAAAATTGGATTTCTGAATTTAGAGGCACTTACTCGGAAGATCATTATTGGATGGCTGACCCTTGGTCGATAGCTTTCCATTTAATTTTAGCTAAGAAAGGTCTATTGCCATCAATATATTCCTATAAGCTTGGATATAAAAGTGAACAACTAAGAAAAATACAGATACACACATGCCATATTATAGAGAATTTAATGAGACAAAAACATCCAACTCTTGATTTGAAACTAGTCTTTGTGCCAGGAATGACATACAGTGGATATGGCAAAAATATACACAAGATTTATTATGAGGAAGTATACAGGGGAAAGCTGATTTGGAATTTTGAAGTAATTAGCGGGATGGAACCTGACGTTAGAGAGTTTGATTTTTGGTAAATTTTACCATTGTTAAAATATGGATTGACATAATAGGTATAGAGTGCTAAAATTTTTTATGTTAAGAACAAACGTTTGTTAAAAGAGAGATAGCCGTGGCAACAAACCAAACAATGATACCACGGCTATCAACCATGCAGTGAACCAAACACTACAAAATTAAGCCTATACACAACCAATAATATAGACCAACAGTAGTATATCATTCACTGTATATAAAGTCAATATAAGGAGTGATGTATTATGAACAGAAAGAGAAAATATTCTTTCTATGATTTTACTAAGTTAATAGAGAAGAATCCTTGTATATCTTATGCTTTATGCGGTCGAGTAAATAAAGGAACTCTGAATATTAACTTTGCATTCAAGAGAATGATTCCGTTCTTTAGTCCAAATTCTTTGGCACTATGCAATTTCGATAATGCCTGTCCGGGGATTACTATTGAAAGAATTAAATATACATATGTAGAAAAAACTGAAAGTGGAATGGTAATTGATATTATTTGCGGTAATATACAAAATGATATTGATAATCAAGACTATAAGATTTTTGCTATTATTTAGTCAAAAATATATATAGAATTAGCTTGACATTCTATTCTTCCTGTGATATTTTATAGTTGTAAAAAGACAGAAGCAATTATATTGCAGGAAGGAGCGGCTATGACGAGAAGAGATAATAGCAGGAGTAACCCGAAAATTGGTGAAATATATTTGGTAGCATTTGATGGTATAGGTAGTGAACAACATGGAATTCGTCCGGCGATGATTTTCCAAAACAATCTCGGGAATCAGCATAGCCCGAACCTAGTTGTCTTACCTTTGACCAGCGCAATTAAAAAGAAAAACCAGCCAACACATGTATTTATATCTAAAGAAGTTGGTTTAAAGAAGGACTCGATGGTATTATGTGAAAATCCAGTTTGTATTTCACGGCAGAGAATGGGAGAGTATCTTTTAACCCTTCCTGAAGAATATCTTGAAAAGGTTACTATCGCTAACTTATTAGCTTCATCAGCACTGGCTTTCTTAAGCCCCGAAGTATTAATGAGTGTTTGGAAGAGAGCTTCTATGCTAAACAAATAGTTGGATAGGAGGTCAATATGTATAATGAAGATTTAAAGCGTCGATTCTTCCAAGAAAAGATAAACTCGCAACCTTGGAAAATAACAAAAAGCGAAGCGGTGTTTTCAGCTTTTGAACCTTATGAAGAAGAATGGAAATCAGATTTATGCACAAAGAATTCAGAGGAGCTGCAACCAATTTTAGATAAAACCATAGGATTTAGAAGCCAAGGTGTTAATGCTACGGTGCTCGTCCTTAAAGAATATATTAATTGGTGCATATCAGAAGGTGTCCCGAATGCTAATCCAAAAGCGCTTAATCTCTCATGCAAAGGCGTAGAGCAAATGAGGGAAAAGACAGTGGCTAGTCCATTACATCTACAACAATATTTAGATGCAATATGTGAGCCCGAGGATAAAAAGGCCACGGATAACACATACAGATGCTACTACTGGTTAGCATATGGTGGTATGGATGAAGAGGATATTTTGCGAGTAAAGACAAGCGATGTCGATTTCAGAAACATGATAGTTAAATATCCACAAAAAAATACTGTAATTACGATTTATCCAGAAGCATTGGAGGCATTTCACAATTGTGTCGAATTATCAAGCTTTAATTATATCCATAGCAACTACACAAAAGAAGTCTTTAAACCAAGAGTAGACGGGGATCTTTTAATAAGAGGGGTCAGCGCTCAACCGGCATTGGCAACCCTTAGAGTCGAGATGTCTAGGAGAGCAAAAGTAAATAGGGATAAGACACCTCTTAAGCTTAGTTGTTATAGAGTAAAGCTATCTGGTTTATTCTATAGGATGTACGAAAGAGAAGTAATTGGGGTTTTACCTAATTTTGAGTCAATTGTAGAAGACTCATACAAAAATGAACACCCTCAAGATAAAGCCGAAATAAAAGCTTTGAACAAGAAGAAAAGCATGGCTATAAAGGGGTATAGAGATGATTATGACAGGTGGAAACTCGCTTGGCATTAACATCAAATTTAAAGGTCTGTTGTCACAGGCTTTTAAATACATACTATCAAGCTAAATTGATATAGATTAATTATTATAGGGCTATCGCCAAGTGGTAAGGCACAGGATTTTGACTCCTGCATTCGTTGGTTCGAATCCAACTAGCTCTGCTCGGACAAAATTGTCCAAATAAGATGAAAGGAGGATATACATATGGCAAGAGCAGCAAAGGTTGATACTATCGAGAGCTCCAAGCTTAGTCTTAACAAATGCATGGCACAGTCAAATAACACAGTTAGTGTTGTGACAAATGCAATCGAGAGCTTACAGGCAATCAATTCAAGCATCGACGCAGAAATCGCGAAGGTGGAAGAGTATGAGAGTCAGCTCTTAGAAATTAAGAATGGTCTTGTAGCGACAAAAGCTCAGAACGAGACAGTCGTAAAGAATTTTAACAGCTTAATTGGAAAGTAAGGAGAGTTCGATGGAAAATCAATTAAATTTAGTACAGAAACTCGCTAAAATCAGAGCGATTTCTGACGCAGTATCAAAGGATAAGAGAGGATACAACTATAAATACGCTGATATAACAAGCATTTTAGCAAAGGTTACAGCAGGTATGAAGAAGTATAATGTTTCTCTTATGCCGGGAATTGTTCCGGGGACAGCGGATGTACAGCAGTCAACTATCGTAAATACAAAATTCGATAAGACCGGTAAGCCTTATGAACAGACATCGACAGAAATGCTGGTAAAGGCAGATATGGTGTTTAAATGGGTTAATGATGATGACCCAAATGATTACATTGATGTTCCGTGGGTAGTTACAGGTTCTCAGAGCGACCCTTCTCAGGCATTAGGCTCAGGACTTACATATTGTACAAGATATTTTCTTTGCAATTTCTTCCAGATAGCCCAGCCGGAAACAGATGTAGATGAGTACAGAAGTAAACAGAAAGAAGCAGAGAAATCCGAAGATAAGGCGATAGCCGAAGATATAATCGGAGAGTTTGACAAAGTAGTCAGACAGTTTTTATCTGACAATCCAGATCAGTCAGATGAGGTTAAAAAGTTTATTAGCAAATATGCTAAGGGCGGAAATTATTTTGCAATAAAGGAACCAGCCCTTGCTTCAAATTTACTAAGCAGCTTCAATGAGAAGTTCATTAAAAAATAAGAAAATTTAAGGAGATACATCAAATGGGTTTTAGAAATGGTGCTTACGCTACAATTTGGGAAGTTAAGCCAGTAAGCGATACAAATACAAAGGCAAGGATTTCGGTCAGCAGAAAGAATAAGCAGACAGGTCAGTACGAGACAGATTTTTCTGGATTCGTTGAGTTTATCGGAACTGCTGCTGCAAGTAAAGCCTTAACTCTTAAAGAGAAAGACAGAATTAAACTTGGAGACGTAGATGTTTCCAATAAATATGTGAAGGAAAAGAACGTCACATACACCAACTTCAAGATTTTCAGTTTTGAAGACGCTCAGAGCGGTTCCGGTTCCGGTGGTAGTAACGGATATTCTGGAGAACCAAGAGCCGATATTGGTGACGGAATAATTGATGAGGACAGACTTCCTTTCTAGGAGTTAGATGGAAGAAATTAGTTACCGCCCATTAATTGAAACGATGGTCTGGAGCTATAGCAGACTTGAGATTTTTGACGATTGCCCTTATAGATGGTTTTTGTCATATATACATACACCAAAGATGCATAAAGAAGAGAAGTTTTATGCGGCATACGGATTACTAATGCATGATTTGTTAGAGAAGTTTTATAAGGGTCAGATATCCAAAGACGAGATGATGATAAGCTATCTAACTCGATTCGTAAAAGAGACAGATGTAGCGGGGAAACCTAAATCATCAATAGTCGAAAGCTACTTCAAGAGTGGCAAAGAGTATATCAGTAATATAAAGCCGTTGCCGTATGAGACTGTCTCAGTCGAAGAGACATTCAACTTTAATATAGAAGGAATCCCATTTACAGGCAGGATAGATTATGTCGGACTAGAAGACGGAGAGTATGTAATCGTAGATAATAAGTCAAGAAATCTAAAGCCGAGAAGCAAGAGGAAAAATCCTACTGTTAAAGATAAAGAACTCGATACAATGCTGAGACAGCTCTATATATACGCTGAGGCCGTCCGTCAAAAATATGGGAAACTACCAAAAAAACTATGTTTTAATTGTTTTAAAAATGGAGAATATATCGAAGAGCCATTTAATGAAGACGCATTTCACGAAACCCTTTCTTGGGTAAAGAATAAAGTCGAAGAAATATCAGGCGCAGATGACTTTTATCCAAATGTAGAATTCTTTTCATGTCGTTACTTATGTGGATACAGCTACGATTGCTGCTATACACAGGCCAGCGAAAGGAAAGGAGGATATTAATGAGCACTGTAGATGATATTAACAGTCTCGAAAGTGAAGCTGGCATTATAGCTTCACTGATTCACAAACCGGAATTCATATTTTATTCCGAAGATTTATTACCAAACCACTTTACAAATAAAGAAAATCGTTGCGTATATACAGCTATTCAAAGTCTAGTCGAAAAGGGGATTATGACCATAGACCCGTACAACATTATTGAGAGCTTAAATTCATCAGAAGCTACTAGAGGTTTCGCACAAGATATTTCAATTGAGCAGCTCAATGAACTGGTGGAAATGAGCGATGTGTTAGCTAGAAATACAATAGCTGAATACAAAATGCTTGTAAAAAATGTACTCGATGCAGCATTCAGAAGAGATACATTTCAAAAGCTAAAGGAGTGCCAAGCTCTTTGCTACGACAGAACACAGGAAAACGTCATGGAGAAGATTTACAATAACATCGACGATGTAATGACAGAATTTTCAACCACGAATGATGTCCCGGCATATAAGGATGTTATAGACGGATGCTGGGAAGAAATTAAGTCGCGACAGAACAATGGTTACTCAGGTATCAAATTCAAGTTTGATGCGCTAAACGACTACGCAACAATAGAACCGGGAGAGCTATTTATCTTTGCAGCAGAGGCAAAACAGGGAAAATCAATGATGCTCCTGAACTGTGCAGTCGATTTGCTGCGACAAGATAAAGCCGTGCTTTACTTAGATAGTGAGCTTAACACAAGGCTTTTCACAGCGAGAATACTAGCTCATATTGCTAAAGTAGAGTATAAGCGGTTAACGGCAGGAGCCTATGACAATGAAGAGGCAGAGCGAATAAATGAGGCTCTCGAATGGTTAAAATCTAAAAAGTTCACACATCTATATATACCAATGTTTGACCAACAGACAATCTATACGGCCGTCAAAAAGGTTCAGCATACACAAGGTTTAGATGTACTGATAGTGGATTATTTCAAAGGCTCTGGAGATGGGGACGCTTTTGACAGTTATCAGGAACTTGGAAGATTTGTCGATATGGTCAAAAACAGAATTTGCGGAGAGATGGGAATCGCAGGCATAGGAGCAGCCCAAGCAACCGCAACAGGGAAAGTAGCAGATTCGGCAAAGATAGGAAGAAACGCAAGCACAATAGCAATTATTCAAGATAAGACCCCAGAAGAGGTTGACTTGGACGGTGCTGAATGTGGAAATAAAAAGCTACGAGTAATACTTAATAGAAATGGTATGCAACATGCGGCTGGGGAATACATAGATTTACAGTTCAATGGAAACTTAATTTCATATGAACAAGCGAAACAACATATCCCAGTCGCCCCTTATTAACATATCGACATAAATACATATAGAAAGGAGTCAAGGTGTGGACTTAGAAGAATTAATAAACTCCATAGATATTGTGGAATATATATCACAATTCGTTGACTTAGAAGAAAAGAATGGAGAATACTGGGGGCTTAGCCCTTTTTCGGACGAGAAAACACCTTCTTTCTCTGTTCGACGAGAGAATAATACATTCTATTGTTTCTCAAGTGGTATTGGAGGGAACGTGTTTACGTTTACAAAATACTATTTTAAGTGTACTGCGAAGCAAGCAATAGACAAGCTCTTAGAATATATCGGTGCAGACGGGAAAGAGCTTACTTCTTTCAAAAAAATGAGCACAGTAATGATGTGCAAGAAATTTATGAAGCAAAAGAAGAAACCGAAGGAAAATTCGACCAAGAAATATCCAAACGACTGCATGAACAGATACGAAGAGCGCGAAGATAAGCTTGCAGTATGGGAATCAGAAGGAATTTCTCGCGAAACATTACAAGAGTTTCAAGTAAAATACGATGCTTTTTCGAACAGATTAATGTACCCAATACGAAACCTTAACGGAGATATTGTAAATATTGGCGGAAGAACACTTGCTCCTGATTGGAAGGAACGGAAAATGCGTAAGTATACATATCTGTCCTCCTGGGGAGAAATGAGTGTTATCTATGGATTGTTTGAGAATATGCAATACATATTGGAAAAACATGAAATCATTTTATTCGAGGGTTGTAAATCAGTCCTTATAACCCATACATGGGGAAGAAAGAATTGTGGAGCGTTGCTGACATCACACTGTAATCCGGCTCAAATGAAGATACTTGCTTGGCTAGGAGTACGTGTTGTGTTTGCCCTCGACAAGGAGATTGATATTCGTAGAGATCATAATATAAATAAGCTGAGGCAGTATGTAAACATCGAATATCTCTGTGATAAAGACAATTTGCTATCAGAGAAAGATGCCCCGGTAGATAAAGGAGAGGAGGTTTTTGATGTCCTTTACAATTCCAGAATCCCTTGGAAATAAACTTAACGAAGAAATCTCTTGGATTAAAGAGAGGACAGCTCCAGACATACCTCTTGATAGATTTGTAAATGGGGTATTTAAGAAGGAGGCTTAGATGGGAAATCAAAATTATTATGAAATGTACCACTGTCATACAGAGCTGAGCTTACTAGATAGCGTAACAAAATATCAAGAGTATGTTGATTTAGCTGTTGCAAATGGACAGAAGACGCTATCAATTACAGAACATGGTAAGCCTAGGAACTGGACTGAAAAATGGGCGGCCTGTAAAAAAGCTGGATTAAGATACATACATTCCGTAGAAATCTATCTCACAGAGCAATTAGAGCCAAAGGTAAGAGATAATTATCATACAGTTCTCATGGCGAGAAATATGGCAGGAGTACTTGAGCTGAATAAACTTATATCACTATCATGTGATAAGGCTCATACATATTACACGAACAGAATTACATTCGATGAGTTCCTTAATATATCGGATAATATCATTTCAACGAGTGCTTGTTTAGCTTCACCGCTTAATAAATTATCTCCAAACCATCCAAGATATAAGGAACTCGCAAAGAAATATGACTTTTTTGAAGTTCAGCCGCACAATCACCCCGATCAGATTGCGTTTAATAAAAGGCTTCTTCAACTTTCAGAGGAGTTTGGAACTCCACTGATTGCCGGAACTGATACACACAGTTCCACAAAGTACAAAGCTGAGTGCAGAGATATGCTTATGGCATTCAAAGGTAAAACTTATGACGATGAGGATACTTTCGATTTAACATACAAGACATACGATGAACTTGTAGAGATGTTTAGGGTTCAGAATGCATTGCCAGAAAGCGAATATATGCAAGCCATTATGAATACTCATCAGTTATACGACCTTACCGAGGATATCGAGCTTGATACAACAATTAAATATCCAATATTGTATGGCTCAAGAGAAGCTGATTCACAAAAGTTTGAGGAAACAGTTCAAACTAAATTCCAAGATAAACTAGATAAAGGAATAATTACCGAAGAGCAGAAACCAGCGTTTGAATCAAATATTAAAGAGGAAATGCGAGTATTCAAGAAGCTCAAGATGGACGGGTTCATGTTATCTATGAGTGAATTAATCTCGTGGTGTAAGTCAGAAGGAATGGCCATAGGCACTGCTAGAGGTTCAGTAGGCGGTTCTAGGGTGGCTTATGTAACCGATATTATTGACTTAAATCCAGAGACTTGGCATACCGTGTTCTCTCGATTTTGTAATGAAGATAGAGAAGAAATTGGTGACATAGATATAGATTGTGTAGAGTCAGATAGACCTGCAATATTCAAATACATCATAGAGCGATTCGGAATTAATAAGACGGCTCGAGTTCCTTCGTATGGTACATTACAGGACAAGGGTGTCATAGATGGTGTCGGTAGATATTTGGCGAAAAAATGGAATGACGAGCATCCAAATGATGCTGGTAATAATCCGTGGTCATTAAAACGAGTCGCTGAGATAAAAACTGAATATGAGGCCGATGCAGAAAAAACCAAAAAGAAATACCCAGAGATTTTTTATTACTTTGATGGGTTACTCGATGTAAAGGTTTCACAGTCTGTTCACCCGGCAGGAATGGTTATTAGTCCTATAACCCTCGACGATAATTTCGGGGTGTTTGAAAAGGACGGAGAAATGTGCTTAATGCTCGATATGGAAAACATACACGATTATACCGGACTCGCCAAATATGACTTTTTAATTTTAAAAACAGTCCAAGTAATTAGGGATACATGCACATATTTGAATATACCATATCCTAAAACACATGAAATTGACTGGAACGATAAAGATGTATGGGATGATATGATTAAGAATCCTACAGGTATATTCCAATTTGAAGGTAAATTTGCCTACGAAAGTTTAAAGAAGTTTGCTCCTAAAAATATCTTTGATATGTCTCTCGTAACAGCAAGTATTAGACCTTCAGGAGCATCGTATCGAGACGATTTACTTTCGCATAAAATACATAAAAATCCTTCGGAGCTGATAGATAACCTACTCAAAAGAAATAATGGTTTCCTCGTATACCAAGAGGACATCATTGCCTTTCTTCAACAGATATGCGGTTTATCTGGCAGCGAAGCCGACAATATAAGGCGTGCTATTGCTAGAAAGCAGAAGGATCGACTTGATGCAGCAATGCCATCTATACTGGAGGGCTATTGTCAAAAATCTAACCAGCCGCGAGAAATCGCGGAAGAAGAAGCAAAGGAATTCCTTCGGATTATAGAGGATGCGTCATCATACATGTTTGGTATGAACCATTCCATAGCATACTGTCTACTCGGATATTTATGCGCTTATTACAGATATTACCATCCGCTCGAATTCTTAACTGCATTTTTGAATAATGCGGCCAATGAGGATGATATAAAAAGCGGGACAGCATACGCCCACAAGATTGGAATTAATATAACAATGCCTAAGTGGGGTGTGTCGAAGGGAGAGTACTTCTTCGATGCGAGTAAAAATATCATTGCAAAAGGGGTATCTTCTATTAAATACATGAATGCTTCAGTAGCAGACGAACTCTATGAGCTTGCTCATACACACAATTATAATTATTTCATGGATGCCCTTACAGATATGGATAAAACTACGACTCTGAAAACAAATCAAGTGGAAATTCTTATAAGGATAGACTTCTTCTCAGAATTTGGCAATCAGAGAGAATTACTTATGATAAAGGATTTGTTTTATGGAATGTTCAAAAAGGGGCAAGCCAAACAGATAAAGAAAGAGTTAGTAGATGGAACAGATTTAGAGATAACCGTTCAAGCATATGCGGTAGGAATCACTAAGTCAGGCGGAATTGCTAAGAATTATACACTTTTAGATGTATCTTCGATTATGAGAGGCGCTGAAGATATGATTAAAAAGTCTGATATAAATGATTTTAGCGACATCGAGAAAGTAAAATATTTCGCAAAGGTTATGGGATATATCGGATATACAACTGGTAAAGAAGAAGATCGAAGAAAACTGTATGTCATGGATGTCTTTCCTGTTGTCCGGAGAAAAGATAACAAGCAATTTGGGTATTCGATTTTGACAAAATCAATTGGCAGTGGTGTCGAGAGTCGATTTACTGTAATGAACTCTATCTATAATAAGGAACCTATTCATAAAGAGGATATTATTTATTGTAGAACATGGGCTATAGACGGTAAATATTTTAGATTGACCGGATATAGCAAGATATAGGAAGTCCAGCTAATAAATGTCAATAATTAAATGAGAAAAAATTTATTTTGTTTTCT
>OIZE01000402.1_pt1 | contig 36688 bp, 36 predicted proteins | sample 1588421 | NCBI WGS metagenome assembly OIZE01 (sample SAMN03283251) | human gut metagenome | biome: human-associated habitat; material: feces | host: Homo sapiens | place: USA | collected 2013 | reverse complement strand
ACCGGGGCGCCTGCGCCCAGCCCTGCCGCTGGAAGTACGCCCTGATGGAGGAAAAGCGCCCCGGGCAGTACTACCCGGTGGAGGAGGACGGCCATTACAGCTATATCCTAAACGCCAAGGACCTGTGCCTCATCGAGTACCTGGATAAGCTGGCGAAAGCGGGGGTTCATTCCTTCAAGATCGAGGGACGGGCGAAATCGGCCTACTATACGGCGGTGACCGCCGGGGCCTACCGGGCCGCCACCGACCTGATGTGGCGGGATCCGGAGCATTACCGCTGCCCGGACTGGCTGCGGGAGGAAGTGACCAAGGTGAGCCACCGGGACTATACCACCGGGTTCCTGTTTGGGCCACCGGAGGCCGGACAATGCTATGAAACGGGCGGGTATATCCGCCGGTGGGAGGTAGCCGGGGTAGTGACCGGCTACGACGCCGAAAACCGGCGCCTGCTGTGCGTGCAGAGGAATAAATTCGCGGTGGGGCAGCCGCTGGAGCTGGTGCTGCCACTGCAGGGAGTAAGGACCTTTACCCCGGAAAAGCTGTATGACGCCGAGGGCCTGCCGGTGAACTGCGTGCCCCATGCCGCGGCGCCCTTTATGATGGATTACCCGGAGCCGCTGCCGCAGGGCACCTTGCTGCGGATGACGGTGGAATAACAGCCCGAAGGAGGGAGCAAAATGCCGATGTGGAAGCTGGCGCCTGCCTGCAAGGACTATCTGTGGGGCGGCGAGAAGCTGCGGGAAAAATATCATATCGAAAGCGACTGTGAGCCGCTGGCGGAGGCCTGGGTGCTTTCCTGCCACCCGGACGGCATGAGCCGCCTGGCTGAGGGCGAAATGAAGGGCCTGACGCTGCCGGAGGCCGCCCTGAAATATCCGGGGAACTTCTTTGGGACGCGGTGCGCGGAATTTGAGGAGTTCCCGATGCTGGTGAAGCTCATCGACGCGAAGAGGGATCTTTCGGTGCAGGTGCACCCGGATGACGACTATGCCGAGCGGATGGAGCGCCAAAGCGGCAAGGCGGAGATGTGGATGGTGCTGGAGGCGGAACCGGGCGCGGCGCTGTATTATGGCTTTGCCCGGGCGGTGAGCCGGGACGAAATAGAGAAAAGCTTGGCCGAAAATACCCTGATCGACCTGCTGCGGCGAGTGCCGGTGCAGCCGGGGGATGTTTTTTACATTCCCCCGGGGACGGTGCACGCCATTGGGGCGGGGATGGTGATCGCGGAGATCCAGCAGAGCTCCAATGTGACCTACCGGCTGTATGACTATGGCCGCTTGGGGGCAGACGGTAAGCCGAGGCCCCTGCATGTGGAGCGATCGCTGGCGGTGCTGAAGCCCGGTCCGGTGGAACAGGACTGGGACTTTGGCGGGCACCTGGGACAGCATAAAAACTTTACGGTGGATCTTTTGCAGAAGGAAGCCGCGGGCTGCTGCGATGGGGAGAGCTTTGCCGGGCTGCTGGTGACGGCCGGAGAGGGAGAGCTGCTGTGCGGCGGTGAAACCAAGCCGGTACGGGCTGGGGAGGGTGTGTTCCTGCCGGCGGACGCCGGAGAATGGCGGCTGCGGGGCCTGGTGACGGCGCTGCTTTGTTATTTGGGCGAAAGCATTGCATGAGGAAAAAGACGGTGCTATAATAATGCGCATAAAAAGTGGGTCTGCCGCACCCAAAAGCAGCGGACGCAAAAAGAGAGGAAGGGGAGCAGATGGTAGTCAATCCCGGAAAAAATGAGATGATAGAGGTGGAGGGAAAGCAGTACCGCCGCCTGTGCATTAAGACTCATGTCATCACCGATGCGGACAACATTACCGATGTAGTGATGAAATACGCCGCCCCTGAAATGCAGGAGGGCGATACCCTGTTTATCACCGAAAAGGCGGTGGCCTGCACCCAAAAGCGGGCAATCCCCATGAAGGAGATCAAGCCCCGGCCACTGGCGAAGTTCCTGTGTAAATTTGTGCTGAAAACGCCCCATGGCATCGGGCTGGGCATCCCGGAGACGATGGAGATGGCCATAAGAGAATGCGGGACTTTCCGCATCCTGGTGGCGGCTGCCGTTTCCGCGGTGGGTAAGCTGTTTGGCATCCGCGGGTGGTTCTACAAGGTGGCAGGGGAAAAGGCGCGTTCCATTGACGGGCCGTGTGACTGCACACTGCCGCCCTACAACGAGTATGTGGTGCTGGGCCCGGCGGACCCCGATAAGGTGGCGGCGGAAATTTACGCCGTGCTGGGCAAGCCTGTTTTGATTACCGATATCAACGACATTGGAGGGGTGATCATGGGGGCGGCGCCGCTTTCGACTGACCGAGAGCGGATGGCGGCTATCCTGCGGGACAACCCCCTGGGGCAGAGCCACGAGCAGACCCCGATGGGGATCATCCGGCCGGTGGCGGAATAAACCCGAATAGCAGGCGGCGGGGCGGTATGCCTTGCCGCCTTTTGGCAGGGAAGCGCGGGCCGTAAGCCTGCGGTCTGTGAAAACCGGCGGATGAGCAAAATGCGGGCCTGCGGTTGATAAAGGGCCCGGGCCTATGGTATAATTAAAAATCAAGCAAAAGCCAAAGGGAGGAAACCTAATGAAAGAGCTTGCCATTTTTGGCAGTACCGGTTCCATAGGGTGCAGCACCCTGAATGTGGTGCGGCGGGAGCGGGAGCGCTTTGGCGTTTCCATCCTCACGGCCGGGCACAATTTGCAGCGGCTTACCGAGCAGATACGGGAATTTACCCCCCGGCATGTGTATATCCTGGAAAAACATGACGCCGAAGCGCTGCGGGAGCAGTTCCCCGGACTGGATATCTACTGGGGCAAGGATGGGATGGAGGCGATCAGCCGGCTGACGGACTTTGATATCGGAGTTTCGGCGCTGGTAGGGGTGGCGGGACTTCGTCCGACCTGGAATATGATCCAAAACGGGAAAACAGTGGCGCTGGCCAATAAGGAGGTGCTGGTGGCGGGCGGCCGTCTGGTGATGGAGGCGGCAAGAAAGCAGAACGCCACCCTGCTGACGATGGACAGTGAGCACAGTGCCATCATGCAGTGCCTGCGGGGTGAAAACCACGCGGAGATTGAGCGAATATTGCTGACAGCTTCCGGCGGGCCGTTTTTTGAGAAGGAAATTACCGATGATATCACCCCGGAGGAGGCGCTGCGGCACCCCACCTGGAAGATGGGACCCAAGATCACGATAGACAGCGCCACCATGATGAACAAGGGCTTTGAGGTCATCGAGGCCCGGTGGCTCTTTAATGTGCCGGTAGAAAAGGTGCAGGTGGTCATTCACCGGCAGAGCATCATTCACTCGATGGTGGAATTCCGGGACGGCAGTATTATGGCGAATATTGCCCCGCCGGATATGGAGATTCCCATTGCGTATGCGCTCTCCTACCCGGAGCGGATGCCGGCTCCACACCGGCTGGATATTTTTGCGATGAAGGCGCTGGAATTTAAGGCGCCGGATGAAGAGAAGTTCCCCTGCCTGCGGCTGGCCATAGAGGCGGCCAAGAGTGGACACAGTGCCCAGGTGGTCCTGAATGCGGCGAACGAGGTGCTGGTAGCCCGCTTTTTGGCGGGAGGGCTGCGGTTTACCGATATCCCCCGCGGGGTGGGGGCAATGCTGGAGCAGCACGCGGCCCACGCGCTGGGAAGCGTGGATGAGGTGCTGGCGCTGGATGAGGAAATCCGGCAGAGGACCGAAGAATGGATACAGAAAACGAGGTGACGGCATGAAGGCAGCGATTGGGCAGGACAGCCACCGCTTTGAGGAAACGCCTGGCAAGCCGCTGATTTTGGGCGGTGTGGTGTTCCCCGGAGAGGTGGGACTGCTGGCCAACAGCGACGGTGATGTGGTGCTGCATGCCATCACCAATGCCGTTTCCGGTATTACCGGGCGGAATATACTGGGCAGGGTGGCCGATGAGATGTGCCAAAGCGGCATCACCGATTCAGCGGAATACCTGCGGGAAGCCCTGAAATCACTGGAGGGGAGAATCGTCCACCTCAGTGTTTCGATGGAGTGCCTGCGGCCGAAAATCAGCCCGATGATCCCCGCGATGCAGGAAAAGATTGCTGAATTGTTGGGGGTGGAGTCCGCGGCTATCGGCATTACCGCCACCACCGGCGAGGGACTGACCGACTGTGGAAAAGGGCTGGGCATTTCGGTGCTGTGCATCCTGACAGTGGAGGACGGACCATGCGAAAGGTGATGGAGGCGGCCTATGCCAAGGTAAACCTGACTCTGACGGTGACTGGCCGGCGGGCGGATGGCTACCACACCATCGAGTCGCTGTTCCAGAGCGTGAGCCTGTGCGATAAGCTGACGCTGGAACAGCGGGAGCGCGGCTTTTGGCTGAATGAAACGGCCGGGATCCCGGCGGAGGAGAATATCATCACCCGGGCGGACCGGCTGCTGCGGCGGGAGTTCCCGAACCTTGGCGGAGTTGCCGTGACGCTGGAAAAGAATATCCCCACCCAGGCGGGACTGGGCGGCGGCAGCACCGACGCGGCGGCCTACCTGCGCGGGATGGACCGGCTGTACGGGCTGGGTCTGGGCAGTGAAAGGCTGCGGGCGCTGGCGGCGGAGTTGGGCGCTGATGTGCCGTTCTGCATTGATGGCGGGGCGGCGGCAGCGGCCGGGATCGGGGAGAGACTGACCCCGGTGGAAAGCCATTTGCCGCTGTGGCTGGTGATCACCAAGCCGAAGGCGGGGTGCTCCACCCCGGCCATGTACCGGCGGATCGACGAGATGGGAGAGAGCCTGCGGCAGTGCTTTACCACCCAAGAGGCGGCAAAGGCGCTGGAAAAGGGCGACCTGGCGGGGCTGTGCGGCAGCCTTTACAATGTGTTTGAGGAAGTGACCGCCCTGCCGGAGCTGAGTGAGATCCGGCAGGAGCTGCGGCAAAGCGGAGCCCTGGCGGCGATGATGACCGGCAGCGGCAGCGCGGTATTTGGAATATTCCCGGAGGAAGATGCAGCTAAAGTGGTGGCGGAGAAAATGGCCGAAAGCCGCTGGGCGATCTGCTGCCGGGGGATAAACTGACCCGGATAAGCGGAAAGCGGCGGCGGGCGCCCGCAGCGAGCGAGGGCCGGACGGCCTGTGGAACACAGGCGGCCGGCCCGAGACAAAGCGGAGGGCGCCCGCCGCAAGAAGGGAGAGAAAAGCGATGGTAAGCGGCATCATACTGGCGGGGGGAAGCAGCACCCGCTACGGCACCGGTGAAAACAAGACGCTAGTGGAACTGCTGGGCCGGCCGGTGCTGGAATACAGCCTGCGGGTATTCCTGGCTGCAGATGTGGTGGATGAAGTGGTGCTGGCGGCCAAAGCCGGTGAGGAAGCGGCCCTGCGAAAGCTGGCGGAGGGTCTTTGCCTGCAAAAGCCGGTGACGGTAGTGACCGGTGGGGCAGACCGGGCGGCTTCGGTGGAGAAGGCACTGGCGGCAGCCCGGGGAGAGCGGGTGCTCATCCACGATGGGGCGCGGCCGCTGGTGACCGAGCGGATGCTGGAGGACTGCCTGGCGGCGCTGGAGGAGGCGGACGGAGCGACCATTGCTACCCCAAGCCGGGATACTGTAAAGCTAGCGGATGGGGAGGGCTTTGTGGCAGCGACGACCGACCGCAGCCGGACATGGCTTGTTCAAACGCCGCAGGCCTTTTACCGGGAGGAACTGCTGGCGCTGCACCGGGCGTTGGGCGATGGGCCAGAAAGAGGACAGATCACGGATGACTGCATGCTGTTGGAGCGCGCCGGCCGACGGGTAAAGCTGGTGCCGGGCAGCTGCAGGAATTTGAAGATCACGACGCCGGAGGATAGGAAACTGGCGGAATTTTACCTAAAAAAGGAACCGACTGAATGAATGTAAAAGAGATCAAGGACCCGACTTTTCTGCGGCGGATGGATGAGAAAGAGCTCCAGAAGCTGTGCGGAGAGCTGCGGGAATTCATCATAGAGGGTGTATCTCATACCGGCGGGCACCTTTCCTCCAATTTGGGATTGGTGGAGCTGACGGTGGCGCTGCACCGCGTCTTTGAGGTGCCGCGGGATAAGCTCATCTTTGATGTGGGGCACCAGTGCTACACCCATAAGCTGCTGACCGGACGGGCGGCGGCTTTTGATACGCTACGCTGCACCGATGGCCTTTCCGGCTTCCAGTGCCGGGAGGAAAGCCCCTGCGACTGCTACGAGGGCGGCCATGCCGGGACATCCCTTTCAGCGGCGTTGGGCTTTGCCATGGCGCGCGAGGCGCGAGGCGGTAAGGAAGCGGTGGTGGCGGTGATAGGGGACGGCGCGCTGGGCAACGGTCTGGCCTACGAGGCGCTGAACCACATCGGGGACTACCAAAAGCCGCTGATCATCATACTGAACGACAACCGCATGAGCATCAGCGCCAATGTGGGGGCGCTGCATAATTCGCTGGAGCGGATAAGGCTGCACCGTGGCTACCGCAGCGCCAAAAGCCGCACCAAGGCGGCGCTGCGGCGCATCCCCGTGGTGGGGGACGCCATGGTGCACGGCGTGGAGCAGGTAAAAGAGGGCCTGAAGCGGCTGTACCTGCGGGACGGCGCCCTTTTTGAGGAGATGGGCATTACCTACTACGGGCCGGTGAATGGGCATGACCTGGGAGAGCTGGACGCCTTTTTGCGGGTGGCTAAGGAGGCCGAAAAGCCGGTGCTGCTGCATGTCGTCACCGAAAAGGGGCATGGGTGCGATTTTTGCCGGGATGACCCCGATGGTATCTGGCACGGGGTGGGGGCCTTTGATGCCCAAAGCGGGCGGCGGTCGGTGGCCGGCGGTATCACCCAGGGAAAGGCCATTAGTGAAACGCTGATGAAGCTGGCCGCGGAGGATGAGCGCATTTATGCCATTACCCCGGCGATGACTACCGGCGCCCATCTGACGGAATTCGCGAAAAAATACCCGAAACGGTTTATCGACGCGGGCATTGCCGAGGAGCACGCGCTGGTGCTGGCCAATGCCCTGGCACTGAGCGGCATGAAGCCCTATGTGACCATCTACTCCACCTTTTTACAGCGGGGATATGACCAGGTGAACCACGATATTGCCCGGATGGGCGGCGATGTGGTGGTGGGCATTGACCGGTGCGGCGTGATAGGGGAGGACGGTGTTTCTCACCAGGGGATCTTTGATGTTTCTCTGTTGCTGCCGATTCCCGGCATTACGCTGGCACAGGGCAAGGATGCCGCGGAGAGTGCCCGGCTGTTGGCCACGGGATTTGCCACGGAGGGTCCCTACCTGCTGCGGTACAGCAAAAATACCATGCAGGAGCAGGCGCTTTGCACCGAACCGCTGCCGGTGGGGCGCTGGGAGCGGCTGCATACGGGCGAGATGACGGTGATCTCCTACGGGGACTTTGTGGGGGAGGCCGAGGAAGCCCGGCGGCTGCTGGAGCTGGACGGCATCGCAATGGGGCTGGTGAACGCAAGGTTCCTGAAGCCCTTTGATACCGAAATGATGGATGCCCTGCTGGCCGAGGGTAAGCCGCTGTTGATCTACGAGGAGGTGGCGGCCATTGGCGGGCTGGGGAGCCTGCTGCAGCAATATGCCGCCGAGCGGGACAGCAAAACGCCGGTGCATGTGCTGGCGCTGCCGGACCGGTGGATCTACCACGGAAAGCGGCGGGAGCTGCTGCGCCGCATGGACCTGGACGCCGCCGGACTGCGCAAAGCGGTGCGGGAGCTGCTGGGCAGATAAAATAAAAAAATCACCCGACGGGGAGCGGAAAACGCCCGGCCGGGTGAATTTTTTGCACTTTTTCTGTGCTTATATTACCACATTTTCGGCAAAAAATCAAGTCTTGTCCCGGGGTAGCGATAGGTGTATTAAATATATACCGTGATGAGGCGGGCGCACCGGAGCGGCGAGGGCTGTCCGGAAGGATCAGCACGAGTGAAGCACAGGGGCGCCCGCCGGAGGGGCGCGGCAGAAGCACAAAACAAACAGGAGGGCAAGAATATGAATGAGAACATGAGCATGACAGCGGAGGTTTCGGCCTTTGTGCGGGCGTACCATACAGCGGAAGGTGGGGAAATTTGCAATGACCCGCTGGCGGTAAAGCTGCTGGGGGTGGGGCGGTTTGGGCAGATCGCGGCGCAGATGACGGCAGGGAGGGAGTGGTTCCTGCCGGGGGATACCGGGACACAGGAGGAAGCGCTGCGGCGTATTGTGAACCAAAAACTGGGCCCTGCGGTGTTGGCGCGGGCGGCCTGGTGGGAGCAGGAGCTGCGCCGGGAACTGACCATGGGGCTGAAGCAGGTACTGCTGCTGGGGGCAGGACTGGAGAGCCTGCCCTGCCGCCAGACAGCGGAGATGGAGCGGATGAGCTTCTACGAGGTGGACACACCGGTAGTGCTGGCGGAAAAGGAAAAGCGCCTGAGGGAGGTGGGGATCACTACACCGAGGAATGTGTACCGGGTGGGGGTTGACCTGGCCGAAGATTGGGAAAAGACCCTGCTGGAGATGACGCCATTTGCCACGGAACAGCGTACCCTGACCGCCCTGCTGGGAGTGGTGTATTATCTGCCGCGGGCGGCGATGGAAGCGCTGCTGAAACGGCTGGCGGCTATCACCTCGCGGGGGAGCAGTCTGCTTTTTGACTGCCCGATGAGGGACTTTGGAACCGGCGAGGATGCGGCAGGGCAGCAGCGGGCGCTGGCGAAAAGCGCGGGGGAAACGATGGAGCAGGGTTATACCCTGCCGGAGCTGGCGCTGATGCTGGAGCGGCATGGGTTTCTCATCTACGAGGATATGGGGCCGAGGGAGATCACGGAACGATTCTATGCGGGGTATAATGAGGGCCACCCGGAGAGCCCGGTGCTGCCGCTGCCGGGGACGGCACTGGTGCTGGCGGCGCAGCACTGAGGGCATTTTGACGGAAAGGACTTGGCAAGGGGAGCGGCGCTGTGGTAAAATAAGCCCATAATGAAAGGGGGCGGCAGTATGCCCAAAAAGAATACCCGCAATACCAAGGGCCGCATCGTGGCGGCGGCGTGGAAGCTCTTTTATGAACAGGGCTATGAGGAGACCACGGTGGAGGATATCATTTTTGAATCCGAGACCTCCAAGGGGTCGTTCTATCATTACTTTGATGGTAAGGATGCCCTGCTTTCCTCCCTTTCGGTTCTCTTTGATGAGCGGTACGAGGAACTGATGCAGCAGGAGCACGGCGATATGGACTGCATAGGACTGCTGTGCTGGCTGAACTATGAGCTGTTTGTGACCATTGATAATACAGTTTCCATTGAGCTGCTGAGCAGGCTTTTTAGCAGCCAGCTGGTGACCAAGGGAGAGCGGCACCTTCTGAGCCGCAACCGTACCTACTATAAGCTGCTGCGGCAGATCATCACCCAGGGGCAGGAAAACGGCGAGCTGACCACCGACTATACAGTGGGGGAGATTGTGAAGGCTTACGCCATGTTTGAGCGGGGGCTGATGTACGACTGGTGCCTTTCCAGCGGGGAGTATTCGCTTTCCCAATACACTAAAACCATGATGCCGATGTTTTTGGAAGGGTTCCGGAAAAAATAATTTTTTACTGGTTATAAACAGAACAGAAAATCGTCTATATATAAATGCTTTAATTAAGAGAAAAATATTATATTTAACGATTCGGCGTACAGAATAAAGTCTGTACGCCGTTCTGTATTTTCGTCTACTAATTTGTGTGGTATACTTCGTGCATATTAACAGTAACCCCAAAGGAGAGACGGAAAATGTTAGGTTCTCAAGTAGTTATTCTGATAACCATAGCGGTATACCTGATTGCCATGGTGCTCATCGGTGTATACTTTGGCAAAAAGGGCAGCGGCAACAGCAGCGATGACTTTTACCTGGGCGGCCGCAAGATGGGCCCACTGGTGACGGCCATGAGCGCTGAGGCCAGCGATATGAGCAGCTACCTGCTGATGGGTCTGCCGGGACTGGCATACCTGTGCGGCCTGCCGGAGGTTTCCTGGACCTGCATCGGGCTGGCGATAGGCACCTACCTCAACTGGCTTATCGTGGCGCGGCGGCTGCGGCGCTATTCGGCCCGCATTGGGGCCATCACCGTGCCGGACTTTTTCTCCCGCCGGTATGGCGATAAGAAAAACCTGCTTTCCGCCATTGCGGCGGTGGTAATCCTGGTTTTCTTTATCCCCTATACCGCTTCCGGCTTTAAGGCCATCGGTACGCTGTTCAACAGCCTGTTTGGGGTGGATTACCATACCGCGATGATCATAGGCGCTATTGTAGTCATTGGCTATACAGTGCTGGGCGGTTTTATGGCGGTTTCCTTCACCGACCTGATCCAGTCCATCTTTATGACCATTGCGCTGATCGTTGTAGTGGTGTTTGGCATCCAACAGGCGGGCGGTGTGGATACCGTCATTGCCAATGCCGAGGCGCTGCCCGGCTACCTGAGCATGACCAAGGGCTATGATGTGACCACCGGCGGCGCGGCTTCCTTCGGGGGGCTCAGCATTATCTCCACGCTGGCGTGGGGTCTGGGCTACTTTGGTATGCCGCACATCCTGCTGCGCTTTATGGCCATCAAGGAGGAAAAGAAGCTTAACGATTCCCGTCGGATCGCGACCGTCTGGGTGGTGATCTCGATGTTCATTGCGGTGGCTATTGGTGTGATTGGTTATAGTGTTTCGGTGGCGGGCAAGGTGCCCTTCCTGACCAACAGCAGCGATGCTGAGACAATTATCATTAAACTGGCGGACCTGATGAGTCAGCACGGTACCCTGCTGGCCATTGTGGCGGGCGTAATCCTTTCTGGTATTCTGGCGGCGACGATGTCTACCGCGGACAGCCAGCTGCTGACAGCGGCTTCCAGCGTTTCGCAGGATCTTTCTCAGAATGTATTTGGCATCAAGCTGAGCAGCAAGACCGAGATGATCGTGGCACGGGCGACAGTACTGGTTATTGCGGCCATCGGTATTACTCTGGCGTGGGACCCCAACAGCTCGGTATTCCGGGTGGTTTCCTTTGCCTGGGCAGGCTTTGGCGCGGCCTTTGGCCCGGTGGTGCTGTTCTCGCTGTTCTGGAAGCGCAGCAACAAGTGGGGCGCCCTGGCCGGTATGGTTGCCGGCGGCGTGATGGTATTTGTATGGAAGTACCTGATTGCCCCGATGGGCGGCGCGTGGGCCATCTACGAGCTGCTGCCGGCCTTTGTGGTGGCGTGCATTGCCCTGGTGGTGGTTTCTCTGCTGACCGAGGCCCCGGAAAAGGAGATCGTGGAGACATACGAAAGCGTGTGTGCCAAGAAGGTAAAGGCGTAAGCAAAAGTGATAAAAAGGCACCGGTATCCCAGTGGGGTACCGGTGCCTTGGTGTTACAGGGGGTTAGTGGCCTTCCACAGCGATCATGTGCATAGCGTGCTCCAGTGCGCCGATGACAGCGGAAAGGTTTTCCCGGGCGGCTTTTTCGGAGCCGGGGAGATTGAGAATGAGGCTGCGGCCACGGGTGCCGGCTACGGCTCGGGAAAGCATGGCGCGGGGGGTAATTTTAAGGCCCTCCACCCACATGGCCACCGGAATGGCCCGAATTTCGCGGTCCAGGACGGCCAAGGTGGCTTCGGGGGTGACATCCCGCGGGGAAAGCCCGGTGCCGCCGGTGGTGATGATGAGATTGATGTGACGCCCATCGGCCGCAGTGGTGAGCTCGGTTTGGATTTGGGGGATCTCATCCGGGACAATGGCGGTGTAGGTAACGGTAAAACCGGCTTTCTCCAGCATGGCGCAGATGGCAGGGCCACTGGTATCCACCCGCTGGCCGCGGCTGCCCAGATCGCTGACGGTGATAACTGCTGCTGTATATGCCATAATTATGTTCTCCTGTTTTTTTGAATTGGTTTTTATCATACTCCACCGGGGCGGGAGCTGTCAAGAATAAGTGGGGATGAGGAACGAGACGGATGATGAGAAGAAAATTGACGATGTTTTTTCGATATTGACGAACGCATTTACCATTATGCCGAACGGCACCATTGAAAGAGGGCACCGTTTTTTGCTATAATCGGTTATGCTCATATAAGAATATCGAATGGGAGGCTTTTGCGTGAAGCGCATCGAAACAGAGGATGCCGTAGGGCAGATGCTGTGTCACGATATGACACAGATCATAAAGGGAGAATACAAGGATGCGCGTTTCCGCAGGGGACATATCGTCACCGAGGAGGATACCTTGGGACGATTTGTCCCAAAGAAAAATCGAAAAAACCTGCGACCAAACCAGAAAAACAGGTAGTATAGGGGTGAAAGGCCTTTATTTCAAACTGCAGGAGGTGGAGTAATGGAGGATAGCAAGATTATTGATTTATATTGGGAGCGGAACGAGAAGGCAATTAGCGCTACAGAGCAAAAGTATGGAAGCTACTGTTACTATATCGCTTATAACATCCTTCACGACCAAGAGGATGCGGAAGAAAGTGTCAATGATACATACCTCGGCGCATGGAACGCTATACCGCCGCACCGTCCGAATATGCTAAGAACATTTTTGGGCAAGATCACCAGGAGCATTTCACTGAAAAATGGCGTGATGCCCACAGGGATAAGCGAGGCGGTGACGAAGTTTCTCTTGTACTGGATGAACTCTCGGAATGTGTCCCATCCAATCTTTCAGTAGAGGACAGTGTCATTGCGGGCGAGCTCTCAGTGCAGATCAACCGTTTTCTCGGCACACTGGCCCCAACGGAACGACAGGTTCTTCTCTGCCGTTACTGGTATTTAGATCCAATTGATAAAATCAGTGCAGATTTTAGCTTTAGCAATAGTAAGGTGAAATCGATGCTCCATCGGACAAGAGCAAAACTGCTCACATATTTAGAAAAGGAGGGTGTTCTATGAACGCGGATTTGATCCTTGATGCATTCGAAAAGATTGATGATAAATATATTATTGAAGCAAAGGAGCGCGGATTTATGAATAGCGGTACCGGAAAGAGCATTAGAAGCCTGAAGCGCACCTTTATACTTGTTGCTGCCATTGTTGCATCGCTGGCACTCTGTGGCTTTGCTGCGTATGAATATGGCTTGTTTGACAATTGGCTGCAAAAACCGTCTGTTTATCCAATCGAAACCGTACAAAGTGCAATTGAAGGGCAAATTAAGAAAGAATACACTTTGACTGTCCGAATTGATGAGATCTCCGTTGACGAGACCGAAACAAAGCGAATGATTGAGCGCTATACCGGAAGTGAGCTTGCGCAGTCTCGCGGATGGACAGATGACTACCTCGCTGAACACTTTTTAGCGGTAAGAGCAAAATACTATGTGGAATATGACCATACAAAGACATTTTTGGATGATGGCAATATTGATCAGTTCTTCTACCTGATTGAAGATACTGAAAGCGGAGTTTGGACTATTATCGATAATTCTACGAATGGGGAGCCAACCGCAGCGACAGTTCCATGATACTCCTTCTCCAGCATTATTAAAAAGATATTGAAGCCCAATAGAAGCCTCCGCTCCATTCTTGTAAAATGAGAACAGAGCGGGGGTTGACACTGATATTGACTGCGCAAAGAAATACTCCAAAAGCCGCTCAGACCAAGTAAAAAAGGACGCCAGTCGGCGTCCTTTTTTACTTGGTCTGAGTGACTAGACTCGAACTAGCGGCCTCTACCACCCCAAGGTAGCGCGCTACCACCTGCGCCACACCCAGATTTTATACCGGAACTTTCGTTTCAGCTTGATTATAATACCATAGGCCCGGTAAAAAATCAAGCCCTTTTTGCGGAAAAACCGAAAAAAGTTTTCTCCCCTTATTCTTCGGTCACTTTGGCATTCTCTATCAGCATTCGCATCCGGGGGACACAGCTTTTCCAGTACAGCTTGCTGGTCTCATCCCATTGGTTCCACGCGGCGGGACCCACACAGCTGATGACTTCATTCAAAGTGCGGAAGTCTTCATAAATAGCACGGGGGAGCAGGAACTTGCCTGCCTCATCGGTGGGGATGCAGTTGATGCGCTCGATATAGCCCAAACATTCAGTGAACTGCCCAGTAAGATCCTGTAGCAGGGCTGCCCAGCGCATCACCTGGGGGACTTCCAGTGTATTGGTGTACCCGGCGATGCAGGTGGCCTGGTTCTGTGCTACCTTGGCACAGTATTTGCGGAAGGCCGGCAGCAGTTCATCAAATTGAAAATCATTGGTGGTTTTGCCGGTGGGGACCTTTACAATGTATTTTTTACCGTTTATCGTCATGGGAGAACTCCTTTTTAGCGTGTGTGTTTTTTATTATAGCGTTTTGCATTGGGGTTTGCAATCCTTTGGCCGTTGAATTATAATAATGAACGGAGTAAAGCAGAGAGGGGGGATCAGATGCATCCCATCAGACATTTTAGAACCATTACTCATCACCGGCACCTGGTGCAGAAGTACTGCTTCCAGGTGGGACTGTACTGGCGGGGTCTTACCCACGATCTTTCCAAATACTCTCCAACGGAATTCTGGCGTGGTGCGAAGTATTACCAGGGCACCTTTAGCCCTACGCAGCAGGAGCGCCGGGAGAATGGCTATTCGCTGGCATGGATGCACCATAAGGGACGCAACCGCCACCACTTTGAGTACTGGACAGATGTGAGCCCGGTAACCCACCAATATGAGCCGCTGGAGATGCCAACTGAATTCTTTGTGGAGATGTGTATGGATCGCATTGCTGCCAGCCGGACCTACCTGGGGGATCAATACCACGATGGCGCTCCGCTGGAATATCTGCAGCGGGCGGGGGATAACCGCTGGATGCACCCGGTGACGGCTCGCAAGCTGCGGTTTATCCTGACAATGCTGCGGGATAAGGGAGAGGAAAAAACCTTTCGGTTCATCCGGGAGGTGGTGCTGCAGGAGCTTCCCTTTGCTGAGGATGATATGGAGCAATAAAAGACCGGGATCCTGAACAGAATCCCGGCCATTTTTCTGTTTTATACTCTTGGGGTATCCACGGTAATGACTGCGTAATAATTGCCTTCCAGTGCCGTTACCGCCTGCCGGATGCGTTCTTCCAACTCTTCACTGGTATAGGAAGAATCCAGTGGACGCACCACATCAAAGATGAGGTTGGTGTGGTCGGGGCCGCTGGTGATGCGAAAATCGTGCATTGTCAGCCTGGGGTCGATTCCGGCCAGCAGCTGGGCCACCATAGTACGGCATTCCGCTGTCTTTCGGTCGCCTACGGCGATAGGATCCATATGGATGCAGACTTCACAGCCCAGTTCGTGCAGAATCTGCCGCTCCACCCGGTCAATGACATCGTGAATAGCGGAGATATCACCGTTTTTATCCACCTCGGCGTGCAGCGAGGCGAACAGCCTGCCGGGGCCGTAATCATGGACGATGAGATCGTGCAGGCCGAGAATTTCCGGAGGGGCCAGCACCCGGCGGCGAATGCCATCCACCAGTTCGGGATCGGGCGCCCGGCCCAGCAGCGGATCAATGGTATCCTTCATGGAATTGTAGCCGGTATACAGGATGAACACGGCAACCAAAATACCCAGCCAACCATCCAACTGGATATTAAAGAAATGTCCGATCAGGGTGCCGAGCAGCACTACGCCGGTGGAGACCATATCGCTGAGGCTATCGGCGGCTGTGGCCATCATGGCGGCGGAATCGATCTTTTTCCCAAGCTTGCGGTTGAAGAGGTACATCCAGCCCTTTACCAATATGGAAACAGGCAGAATGACCAGCGGCAGCCAGCTGAATTCCACCGGCGCGGGGGAGAGGATCTTCTCGAAAGAAGATTTGCCCAGTTCAAAGCCCATAAGCAGGATGACCACCGAAACGGCAAGCCCGGAGAGATACTCGATGCGCCCGTGCCCGAACGGATGGTGCCGATCGGGTTTTTGCCCCGCCAGCCGGAAACCGATGAGCGTGACCACCGAGGAGCCGGCATCGGATAAGTTATTGAAAGCATCGGCCGTGATGGCGATGGAACCGGAAACAGTGCCGGCCACCAGCTTGCCCAGGAACAGCAGGATATTTAGGCAGATGCCGGTCAACCCGCTGAGCGTGCCATATTGCTGGCGCACTGTGGGGTCCTGCACATTGTCTTTATCACGGATAAATAGCCGGATGAGAAGTTCTGTCATGGAATACAGCTCCTTTTATCTTGGACGGATGTCAAAGGGTCATTTCGGTCATTATAGCACAGAACAAGCCGATGCGCACAAAAATTTATAAATGAGAATAGAAATACCGCCGGGGCTATGCTATAATAAACCGTAAAAGTAAAAACTATCAGTGTAAAGGAAGTGGGTACCATGGAAATTCTGCGGTTTCCCGGTTTGGGGTGGGAACTTCCAATTAGCCGGGTGGCGTTATCCATCGGCAATTTGGATATTTACTGGTACGGTGTGATCATCGCGGTGGGCTTTGGCCTGGGGTTATGGGTCTATCTTTCCCATAACCGCACCTGCGGCATCCACCCGGATGAGGGGCTGGATGTCATTTTGTGGGCCATGGTTGGTGCTATTGTGGGCGCGCGGGCCTATTATGTGGCATTCCAGTGGGATAATTATAAAGATAATCTAAAGGAAATATTCAACCTGCGTGGTGGCGGACTGGCCATCTATGGCGGCATTATTGGAGCGCTTATTGTGGCGTTTATCGTCTGCCGCATCAAAAAGCTTCCCATGCTGCCGGTAGCGGATGCGGCTTTCCCCGGCGTTATGTTGGGACAAGCGATTGGCCGCTGGGGCAATTTCTTCAATATGGAGGCCTTTGGCACCAATACCACCCTCCCCTGGGGTATGACATCAGATACCATCTCCGCCTATCTTTCCCGGCATCAGGCGGCGCTGGCCGCCCAGGGCATTGTGGTGGATCCCACCCTGCCGGTACATCCCACCTTCCTATACGAGAGCTTGTGGAACCTTATCGGTGTGGCGATCCTGCTGCTGTGGCTGTTCCCGCGCCGCAGCTACGATGGCCAGATCACACTGGGCTATACCGCGTGGTACGGTCTGGGCCGCTTCTTTGTGGAGGGCCTGCGCACCGATAGCCTGATGTGGGGCAGTGTGCGGGTTTCTCAGGCGCTGGGCGGCGTGCTGTTTATCGTTGCCGCCGGGTTGATGCTCTTTATCTTCCTGCGGGGTCGTAAGCCCATGACGCTGGAGTATATTGAGGGGCAGAAAAAGCCGCGCTTTACCCTGGGCCGCTATGTGGATACCAAGGAAAGCCGGGAGCGTATAGCCGCCCTGGATGCCAAGCTGGTCGAAAAGAAGAACGGAAAGAAACCGACCCAACCGGAACAGAAAGAGGAACCCCATGAGCGCGAAGATCATTGATGGAAAAGCGGTGGCGGCCCAGTGCCGCGCCGAATTAAAAATCCAGGTAGAGGCTCTGAAAGCGGAGGGCATTATCCCCGGCCTGGCTGTGGTACTGGTGGGAGAGGACTCCGCTTCCCAGGTGTATGTGCGGAATAAGCACAAGGCCTGTGAGGAGCTTGGTATTCACTCCGAGCAGTACACCCTGCCGGAAAATACCGGCCGGGAGGAACTGCTTGCCCTCATTGCCGAACTGAATGGCCGGAAAGAGATCGATGGCATTTTGGTGCAGCTGCCGTTGCCCGCTCATCTGGATCAAAAGGAGATCCTATCCGCGATCGACCCCGAAAAGGATGTGGACGCTTTCCATCCGCAGAATGTGGGTCGTATTGTCATTGGGGATTACTTTTTTGCCCCCTGTACGCCCAGCGGTATTCTCACCCTCATCGATAGCACCGGTGTAGACATGGCCGGCAAGGAGTGTGTCATCATTGGACGCAGCAATATTGTAGGCAAGCCCATGGCACTTTTGGCACTGCACCGCAATGCTACCGTTACCATTTGCCACAGCAGGACCAAGAATCTGCCGGAGGTGACCCGCCGGGCGGATATTCTGATTTCCGCTGTGGGCAAGGCTGGGTTTGTCACCGGGAAGATGGTTAAACCCGGTGCGGTAGTCATTGATGTAGGAATGAATCGCAATGCAGCAGGGAAACTTTGCGGTGATGTGGACTTTGAGAGCGTTTCCCCGGTGGCAGGATGGCTCACGCCGGTCCCCGGTGGGGTAGGCCCCATGACTATTACCATGCTGCTGCGATCCACCGTACTGGCCGCCGAAAAGCACCATAAAAAGCCGTAAAAATCCGCCCAAAAGCACTTTACAGCAGCCATATTATATGCTATAATTCCATATTGATATGACCGGATCCCGGTATTTGGGAGTGTTCCCCCGTGGGAACTTCACCGATCCCGATACTTAGATCTTGGCGTAAATAATTTATGAGGTGAAATAACATGATTCTCAAGGAAGAAAAGAACAAGATCATTACCGAGTACGCGACCCACGAGGGTGACACCGGTTCCCCCGAAGTTCAGATCGCTGTTCTCACCAACCGCATCAACAGCCTGACCAAGCACATGCAGCAGAACCCCAAGGACTTCCATTCCAACCGTGGTCTGCTCAAGATGGTCGGTCACCGCAGAAACCTGCTGAACTACCTCAAGAAGAAGGATATCGAGCGTTACCGCGCGATCATTGCCAAGCTGGGTCTGCGTAAGTAAGCAAAACTGCCGGAGGGCAGGCGGGGATTCCGTCTGCCCTCTTAGCCGGTTTTTAGCCCATTTTTCACAGGTAAGCAGGGCGGCTTTTGCCCTCGTGTTTAGCAGTGAATCGTTCCCCCGGAAGGCAAAAATCTTCCCCGGAGGAAGGCTTTATTGCTAAAACGAAAGCGGAGCCGTCAGACCAAAAGACACAAAGTAAGGAGAAAAAAGATGTTTGAAAACTTCCGCGTATTTGAAACCGAATTTGCCGGACGCAAGATGACCTTTGAGACTGGCAAGATGTGCTGCCAGGCCGGCGGCTCTGTGCTGGTCCGCTATGGCGAGACCACTGTATTGGTCAATGCCACCGCTTCCGCAAAGCCCCGTGACGGCATCGATTTCCTGCCGCTTTCCGTCGATTTTGAAGAGAAGCTGTATGCCGTGGGCAAGATCCCCGGCTCCTTCCTGAAGCGGGAAGGCCGCCCCAGCGATAAGGCCGTGCTTTCCAGCCGCGTGGTAGATCGTCCCATCCGTCCGCTGTTCCCCAAGGATATGCGCAATGATGTTTCCGTTGTGATGACCGTTCTTTCCGTTGATCCCGACTGCGTGCCGGAAATCGCTGGTATGATCGGTGCTTCCATGGCGCTGTCCATCTCCGATATTCCTTGGAATGGGCCCATCGCCGGCATCAATGTCGGTCTGGTCGATGGCGAGATCATCCTAACCCCCAATGCCGAGCAGCGCCAGAAGAGCGATCTTCAGCTCACCGTGGCCGGCACCGCCGAAAAGGTCTGCATGATCGAGGCTGGCGCCAATGAGGTGGATGACGATACCATGCTGGAAGCCATCATGAAGGGCTTTGCCGAGGTGCAGAAGATGGTTGCCTTCATTAAGGAAGTCCAGGCCGAGATTGGCAAGCCCAAGTTCACCTTTGAATCCCAGGAGATCGATCACGATCTCTTCGAAGCCATCAAGGATGAATTCATCGAGGATGTCCGTGCTGCCATGGATACCGATGATAAGAACATCCGTGATGAGCGTATGCGCCCCATCTATGACCGCCTGCATGCTGAGTATGATGAGAAATACCCTGAGCAGGGCGCTATGCTGGATGAGTGCATCTACAAGCTGCAAAAGTTTGTGGTGCGCCGCTGGCTGCTGGATGACGGCAAGCGTGTAGACGGCCGCGGCATGGATGAGATCCGTCCCCTGGATGCTGAGGTCGGCATTATCCCCCGCGTTCATGGCTCCGGCATGTTCACCCGCGGCCAGACCCAGGTGCTGACCATCGCCACCCTGGGTACCATCCGTGAGGCTCAGATCCTTGATGGCATCGATGAGCAGACCACCAAGCGCTATATCCATCAGTACAATATGCCCTCTTATTCCGTCGGTGAGACCCGTCCCAGCCGCGGCCCCGGCCGCCGCGAGATCGGTCACGGTGCCCTGGCCGAGCGTGCGCTGGAGCCTGTTATCCCCAGCGTGGAGGAGTTCCCCTACACCCTGCGCCTCGTTTCCGAGGTTCTCTCCTCCAACGGTTCCACCTCTCAGGGCTCCATCTGTGGTTCCACTCTGGCTCTTATGGATGCCGGTGTTCCCATCAAGGCTCCCGTTGCCGGTATCTCCTGTGGCCTTATTACCGAGGGCGACCGCTGGATGACCATGGTGGATATTCAGGGCGTCGAAGATTTCTTCGGCGATATGGACTTTAAGGTAGGCGGCACCAAGAAGGGCATCACCGCCATCCAGATGGACCTCAAGATCGACGGCCTGACTCCCGAGATCATTAAAGAGGCCTTTGCTAAGACCCACAAGGCCCGCAACTATATCCTCGATGAGGTTATGCTCAAGGCCATCCCCGCTCCGCGGCCCGAGCTTTCCAAGTATGCACCCAAGATGCTCAGCATGACCATCGATCCCGATAAGATTCGCGAGGTCATCGGCTCCGGCGGCAAGACCATCCAGAAGATTTGCGCCGAGTGCAATGTCAAGATTGACATTGAGGATGACGGCCATGTATTTGTTTCCGCCATTGATATCGATGACTGCCGCACCGCTATCAATATCATCGAGACCATTGTCAATGATCCCGAGGTCGGTGCTATCTATAAGGGCGTTGTTACCCGTCTGATGAACTTCGGCGCCTTTGTTGAGATCGCACCCGGCAAGGAAGGCCTTGTCCACATCTCCAAGCTGGATGTGAAGCGCGTGGAAAAGGTGGAGGATGTGGTATCCGTCGGCGATGAGATCCTCGTTATGGTTACCGAGATCGACCAGCAGGGCCGTATCAATCTTTCCCGCAAGGATGCCATCGCCAAGATGGAAGCCAAGAAGGAAGGCAAGGAATAATCACCTTAGCGTAAGCCAGCGGGGCAGGGGAGAGTCAATTACCCGTGCCCCGCCTTTTATCACCAAGCTGTGAATAAAGCCTGAACATTTTATCCATGGTCTTGCCGCATTATCCTCTTTTTGCTACAATATAAAATAACACCGTCTCCTGTGATGGTGCTATCAACATTTTTACTCAAACAAGGAGTGTGTATTTTTTTGGACGACATAGGCAGTACAACCTACCTACTTATTCTGGTTCTGTTAATGCTATCCGCTTTCTTTTCCGCATCCGAGACCGCGTTTTCCGCGGCCAATATGATCCGCCTGCGTACCATGGCGGAAGACGGCAACAAGCGCGCTGCACTGGCCATTAAGGTGGCCTCGCAGTATGATAAGCTTATCGCCACCATCCTCATTGGCAATAACCTTGTCAATATTGCCATTTCCTCACTGGTTACCGTCATTGCAACAGCATATTTCCAGAATTATGCCGTTGCCATTGCAACCGGTATTTCCACCCTTGTCGTTCTCACCTTCGGCGAAATTATCCCCAAGAGCTTTGCCAAGATGAACGCCGAGAGCATTTCGATGGCGTTTGCCGGGGTGCTGCGGATCCTCATGACCGTCTTTACCCCCCTCAGCTGGCTGTTCCTGCGACTGATGCAGCCTTTTAAGAAGAAGGACGATGGCGAAGAGCAGCCCACCATCACTGAGCAGGAACTGATGTATATGCTGGATACCATCGAAGAGGAGGGCGTGCTGGAGGAGCAGGAAAAAGAGCTGGTACAGTCCGCTTTGGAGTTCAATGATACCACCGTGGAGGATATCCTTACCCCTCGCGTCAATATGGTCGCCATCGATGAGGAATCCACCCCGCAGGAGGTACTGCAGATCATCACCGAGGAAGGATTTTCCCGCATTCCCGTTTACAGCGAGACAGTGGATCACATCATCGGTGTAGTGCATACCCGTGATATTCTGCAAGCTGCCCTGCTGAATAAGAACTTCGATATCAAAAAACTGATGACCGAGCCGATGTATGTGCATCGCAGCATGAAAATTGCCCGTCTGCTCTCGGAATTCCAGCGTAAAAAGGTGCATATCGCCATCGTTATGGATGACTACGGCGGTACGCTGGGCATCGTCACCATGGAGGATGTCCTGGAGGAGCTGGTCGGTGAGATTTATGATGAGCGTGACGAGGTCGTCACCGAGTTCACCGAGGTGACCCCCGATACCTACGAGATCAGCGGTGATATGCCGGTGGATGACTTCTTGGATGAAATCGACTACCATCCCGCCGATATTGAGGAAGACGACTACGATACCATGAATGGTCTGGCGCTTTCGGTGTTGGAGCACATCCCTGCTGTCGGTGAGACCTTCCAGCTTGGCCGGCTTACCTTTACTGTGTTGGAAATGGAAGAACAGAAGATCGAAAAAATGCGTGTCATCCTTGCCCCGGATTCTGAAAAGGAAGCCGAAAAGGAAAAAGAGAAGGATTGATGCAACGCCCCTTGTAAGGAAAGGAACCTGCTATGAGTACAGAGAAAACGAATGCCCGTAACCGTCACGCGGCGCCGATTGGCCTCGTTTTTATCGTGCTGTGCGTTATTGGGCTATGCACCGTGTTTAATTGGTGCTATGGCCTTACCCGCAATCTGGCGGATAATACCGCCCAAAAAACCAAGTACGAGCAGATGCTACTGCCAGTGGTCATGTTCGACCCGCCCGATTTTACTGACCCCGCTACCTGCGATAATGAATTTTTGCTGCAAAGTAGTTTGTGGGCCTGTATGCTGGGCGAACGCCGCGGCAGCTACGAATTTGATGAGTACGGCCGCATGGTCATCCCGGCGGCGGATGTGGACGCTCAGGCTGTTAGTCTGTTTGGTCAGAATATCAAGCTGGAGCATATGACCATCGGTGATATGGAAAATGCCTATCAGTACGATAGCGATATTGCTTCCTATCATGTGCCCATCATCGCCATGACCGGCTTTGCCACCCCAAGCGTGGAAAAAATTGTAATGAAGCAGGATAGCTGCCAGCTTACCGTAGGTTATGTACCACCCACTACAGTGCTCAGTATCAATTATGATAGCAAGGGTAACCTGGAGGAGACTCCCTCCAAATACATGCTGTATGAGCTGCGGAAAAACGGCAAGGATTTTTATCTCTACTCCGTCACCACCATCATGAATGATAGTGTTTCCGGCACCGAGTTTAATACCGGTACCGTCGGCCGGGTAGATACGCTCACCCCCTCCGATAGTCAGGGGAGCGGTAATACCCAAGCCCCGTAAGCCAGTTCACTTATAACCCCGATCCGCTGTGGTCGGGGGTTTTTCTGTCATAACTGTTGTGTTTTGGCACAAATTGCGCTATAATATTAGCGTTCTTTTTGATTCTGACGGAGAAAAAGAGGGGGTAGGCGTATGACCGTGGCGAAAAAGATTATTTCCACGCTGTTGGTAGCTGCGGTAGCTGTCGGCATTGGACTGGTGCTGGCGCTGCTTCTCCCTCAGGGGGAATATCCCCCGCCGGAACCCACCCACACTGAAATGGCGGATACCACCATCCATACTGGCCGTCTGCCGGGCTACGAAAATGCCCCACAGAACACCACTCCGGAATACTTTTGGTATCTCTTTAATGGCAGCTTGGCTATGGGGAAGGATGGCAGCCTGCCGCTGCTGCTGGAAAACACCCCAGGCAATGAATGTGTGATGCGGGTGCGCTACACTCTGGCCGATGGCACCGTGCTGCTCACTACTCCGATTATTAGGGCGGAGGAATACCTGCTGTATGCCTATCCGGATTCCTTGCCAGAAGCGGGCAGTTATCCTGTTACCGTCAGCATTTTGGTGTTCCACGCCCAGCAGGATCCCGCCACCGATGAACCCTTTGCTACCTACACCGAACAGGCCACCCTTACTGTTCCACAGGGTGCTGCGCTGTCGGTCAAGACCACATAAATCAGAGGAAGAAAGGATGTTTTACTATTATGAGCGATTATATCACCCGTGAACGCAACCTGACCCTGCTTACCGACTATTATGAGTATACCATGGTGAATGGGTACTTCCATGCAGGTATCCAGGAGAAGATTGCCGTATTCGATGTCTTTTTCCGCCGTGTGCCGGAAAACGGTGGCTTTGCCATCTATGCCGGCCTGCAGCAGATCATCGAACTTATTAATGGCCTTTCTTTTACTGAGGAGGACATCGAGTACTTCCGTAAAAAGGGCTGCTTCTCGGAGAAATTCTTCAATTTTCTGCGGAATTTCAAGTTCCGTTGCGATGTTTGGAGCATTAAGGAAGGCACCCCCATCTTCCCCAATGAGCCGATTATTACCGTCCGTGGCCCGCTGGAGCAGGTACAGATGGTAGAGACCATGTTGCTCGTCACCTTTAATTTTGAGACTCTCATTGCCACCAAGGCCAGTCGTCTCATCCGTGCGGCGCAGGGACGCGCCATCGTGGAATTTGGCTCCCGCCGCGCCCAGGGGTACGATGGCGCTATGCTAGGTGCCCGTGCCGCCTACATCGCGGGCTGTGCCGGTACCGCCTGTACCATCAGCGACCGCATGATGGGCGTTCCGGCTTCCGGCACCATGGCCCACAGCTGGGTTCAGGCCTTCGAGAACGAGTACGAGGCCTTTAAGGCCTATGCCGAGACCTACCCCGATAACTGCTGCCTGCTAGTGGATACCTACAATGTCCTCAAATCCGGTGTGCCCAATGCCATCCGGGTATTCAATGAGGTCGTCCTGCCCAAGGGCTTCCGTCCCAAGAGCATCCGTTTGGATAGCGGCGACTTGGCCTACCTTTCCAAAAAGGCCCGTAAGATGCTGGATGATGCCGGTTTTCCGGATGTCAAGATCATGGCATCCAACTCGCTGGATGAATACATCATCCGCGACCTGCTGCTGCAGGATGCCAAGCTTGATTCCTTCGGCGTGGGCGAAAATCTCATCACCAGCAAAAATGAACCTGTTTTTGGCGGCGTGTATAAGCTTGTTGCCATCGAAAATGACAATGGTGAGCTGATCCCCAAGATCAAGCTGAGCGAGACCGCCCAGAAGATAACGACCCCCGGCTTTAAGGAGGTCTATCGCTTCTACGGCAGAGATAACGGAAAGGCTTTGGCTGATTACATTGTGCTGGCCGAAGAGGAAGTGGACGATACCAAGCCCATCACCATCTTCGATCCCAATGATATCTGGAAGAAAAAGACCCTCACCAATTTCCGGGCCGAAAAGCTGCAGGTGCCGATTTTTGAAAAAGGCGTACAGTGCTATACTCCTCCCACGCTGGAGGAGGTTCGCAGCTACTGCGCCCAGCAGATGGATACCCTGTGGGATGAGATCAAGCGTTTTGAGTATCCGCACACCTATTATGTCGATCTTTCCCAGAAACTGTGGGAAACCAAGCAGCACCTGATGGAAGAGATGAATCAGCAGTAATTTACCCCAAAAGGGAGGAGAAAAGATATGGAGAAAATGTATCATGTGGGCTTTGATGATATCCACGGCGCCAAGTATGTCATCCTGCCTGGAGATCCCGGCCGTGTGGAGAAGATCGCGCAGTTTTTGGATGAGCCGCACTTCTACTGCCAGCACCGCGAATACACCACCTGGCTGGGCAAGGTAGATGGCGAAACGGTCATGGTCATGTCTACCGGTATGGGCGGTCCTTCCACCGCTATCGGTGTAGAGGAATGCTATAAGACCGGCGTACGCACCTTTATCCGTATCGGCACCACCGGCGGCATCAATCTCAAGGTCATGGGCGGCGATCTTGTCATCGCCAACAGTGCCATTCGTATGGAGGGCACCACCCGCGAGTATATGCCCATTGAGTTCCCGGCCGTCGCCGATCACGATGTTACCTGCGCTCTTATCCAGGCCGCCAAAAACCTGGGCGCCCGCTGGCATGTCGGCACCGTCCAGTGCAAGGATGCCTTCTACGGCCAGCATGAGCCGGACCGCCTGCCGGTCGGCCCCATGTTGGAATATAAGTGGGAGTGCTGGAAAAAGGGCGGCACCCTCTCCAGCGAGATGGAATCCGCAGCGCTTTATGTTGTCTGCGCCACACTGGAGGAAGCCCGTGCCGGCTGCATCCTGAATGTCTGCTGGAACCAGGAACGCAAAAAGCTTGGCCTGCCCGATCCCGAGCAGCACGATACCGCCCTGGCCTGCCAGGCTGCTGTGGAGGCAGTCCGTCTGCTTATCCAGCAGGATAAGGAAGCTGTCGGGCAGCAGTAAAAGAACTTTCAAAGAGCCGTGCCCCACGCGGCTCTTTTCGTTCACGGAGGAACGATATGACCGAGCGACTGGATAATCTGATTTTGGTTGATGTGTTCGATAATCCTATCGGTACGGCAGATAAGCGGCGAGCCCATACCGTCCCGCTTTTGCACCGGGCCTTCTCAGTGTTCCTCATCAATGATCGTGGGGAGCTGCTGCTGCAAAAGCGTGCCTCGGGCAAGTACCATTCCGGCGGCCTGTGGGCCAATGCCTGCTGCTCGCATCCAAGGGTGGGGGAGGAAAGCATTCCCTCCGCCGAAGCCCGCCTGACGGAAGAACTGGGCGTTACCTGCCCCTTGCGGGAGATCGGCTGCTTTGTCTATCTCCATCGTTTCCATGATGCCCTCTACGAATACGAGTATGACCATGTTCTCCTTGGGCGGCACTGCGGCCCCTTTACTCCTGATTCGGAGGAGATCGAGGAGCTGCGTTGGGTCACACCCGCACAGCTTACGGAGGAACTGCGTACCACCCCGGAGCGCTTTGCCTCATGGTTCCTCACCGCCGCGCCCATGGTGCTGCGGTTTCTGGAATAACTTGACGAACCCGGCCGAATATGGTATTCTAACTGACGACAATTAAATCTCGTGCAGGCAGACGCTCCCGCAAAAAGGAGCAGGGAATCAGGTGCAAGTCCTGAGCGATCTCGTCGCCGTAACGGGGAGCCGACCTCCATTTATGTCACTGGGTAACCGGGAAGACGGAGCAAAGCAATGATCCGAAGCCGAAAGACCGGTCTGCCTGCGGTGCAAAAAAGTACCACGAGGAATTGGTCAAACGCACAAAAGACCCGCAGGGGAGCATCTCCGACGGGTCAGTTTGGCTGTCCCCGAGTTAAAATTTGGGAACAGCTATTCTATTTTAAGGAGGAAAAAAGAAATGCAGAAAAACAAAAAAGTTCTTATCATTGCAGCAGTGGTGCTGATACTCATTGCAGCAGCGCTGTTCTTCATCGAAGGCTCCAAAAAACCTGTCCCGATTGAAGGCGCCAAGACCATCACCGTTACCGTGATGCAGGAGGGCGTGGAGAATAAGGTTTTCACCATTCACACCGATGCCGAATTTCTGCGCGGCGCCCTGGAGCAGGAAAAACTCGTTGAGGGCACTGAGTCCCAGTATGGCCTCTATGTCACCACCGTGGATGGCGTTACCGCCGATGACAGCCAGCGTCAGTACTGGTGCTTTAAGGATGGCAACGGCGATGACCTTACTGTCGGTGTTGATTCTGCCCCCATTGCCGATGGCGACGCCTTCCAGATCGTACTTACCACCTATTAAGCCGGCCGCATGAAGCTGAAAACACGGGAGTTGGTGCTGGCGGCAATGCTGTCGGCCCTGCTCATCGCCGCCAAGCAGGCCATGTCCTTTATCCCCAATTTTGAACCGGTCACTTTATTGCTGATCCTGTATACACTGCACTTTCCCCGCATGACGCCGCTCATCATCTATGTGTTTGTGGCGGTACAGGTGCTTCTTTATGGCTTCAATGTTTGGGTGTATATGTATCTTTACATCTGGATCATTCTCTACGCTGTAGTGCGCCTGCTGGCCCGGTGGGGCAGTTACCTTTTGTGGATTATCGTTGCCACGGTGTACGGGATGCTCTTTGGCCTGCTTTGTTCACCGGTTTATCTTTTCATTGGCGGTTGGAACATGGCACTTTCGTGGTTCGTTTCCGGCATCCCATATGATATCATGCACGGGATCGGCAATGCCATTATGGTGGCGGTGCTGTTCATTCCGCTGGATAAGCTCTTCACCCGCTTGAAGACAACCAAAGGCTATTAAAAAGCTCCCCCGCCCGCAGTAGGGTGGGGGAGGTTCCTCTTTATTCGGCTTTGTTAATTCGGCAGCTCCACCACCCAGTTTACCTCATCAATGGGGTTGCGCGGATCAGTGTCGGCATCGCTGTGGTAATACAGCCGACCATCGGTGCCGGCTACCATGTAGCGGAAGGCGCTGCCCTCGGCGTACACACCCTTCAGCGGCATAGTGTACACCTTTGGGACTTCACTGTTAGCCTGCAAAAACAGATAGGTCCCATCCTCCTGCTGCAGCAGTACATTACCGTCATCGGCTGCTACCGGCACGCCGGGCAGGTCATATTGGTCAGTGGCAGGCAGCTGTTCCTCGGGGGTGTCCGGTGTACCAATGGGGTCACCCCATCCATAGTGGTGGTGATACAGCTCGCCATCCGCGGTCCGGTACCAGATATCGTCATGATAGCGCATTTTATTGTAGGCACTGTAACAGAAACTCGTCACATTCTGTGCGACCTCCAGCCGGTCGTTAGTATCCTCCTTGCTGCAGTTCCACAGCGTATTATTTTCATCCAGTATCAGCATTCGTTCCCGCTCACCACCGGCGATTGCCTTGGCCTTAATACCCTCCAGCGTATGCCAGGCGGTTTGGCTATATTCCTCTGCTGTTTTCTCCGGGGCGTAATCTATGCGGTAATACCGCACAGTGCCGTCCTTAAGAAGAATCGAGTCATAGGAGATCGCCGCTACTTCCTGTATTGGATCGGGCTGATATGGACCGCCCATTTCCAGAACATTGTAGCTGTTGTAGCTTCCGTCATCAAACAGCACGGATAGTGAGCCAAAGGTGGTTCTGTCAACCAGGATATCCTTCACCCCTTGGAATTGCAGTTCCAGCGTGGTTATATCCGTCTGTCCATCTTCGGTATAGCCACAGCGGTACAGGTTGTGTTCGTCGGTCAGCATCCACAGGCTGTAAATTGCCCAATCCGCCTTAATGATTTTCTCTCCCGCCACATCAGCTTGCTGCTCCGGCATCTCCACGGTGATCGTCTCATATTTTGGCGTTTGGGCAGCCTTATCATCGCACCCCGCCAGCCCCATCAGCAGTACCAGGGCACATAGTATCGCGGTTAATTTTATTGCCTTTTTCATGTTGTCCTCCATTCTTTTCGGCTGTTTTCTTTCCTACACTCATTATAACGAATAACAGCCCCATTTTGCAACATCAAAAAAGAAAATATTTGCAATAAATACAAACAAAAAACCGCCGCTCCCATCTTCGGGGACGGCGGTCGCTGCTTTATTATATCTGTTTATCCCAACCGGCCGGGCAGGTACCACAGCGCAAAGTTGAAGTAGACCAGAATGGAGAACGCATCGGTGATGGTCGTGATGAGCGGCGATGCCATAATGGCAGGGTCCAACTTCAAAATCTTTGCCAGAATGGGCAGGATGCAGCCCAGCGATTTCGCCATGCAGATGGTGAGCATCAATGTGCCGGAAACCACCAGCGCCACCTGCGGGTCATGGTACTGGATCAGGATACGGATGAAGTTTACGCTGCACAGCGCGACACTGCACAGCAGCGCTACTCTTATCTCCTTCCACCACGCTTTGGTAAAGTCCTTTGGGGAGATCTCATCCAGCGCTAGACCACGGATAATCATAGTAGAAGCCTGGCTGCCGCAGTTGCCGCCGGTATCCATAATCTGCGGGATAAAGGTGACCAGCAGCGGAATGCTGACAAAGGCAGCTTCGTAGTATTCCAGCATGGCGCCGGTCACCATGGCGGAAAGCATCAGCACCATCAGCCAGATGATACGGTGCTTCGCCAGCGTGATCACAGGGGTCCTCAGGTAGGTATCATCACTGGGGGTCATACCTGCCATCTTTTCAAAGTCCTCGGTGTTCTCATCCTGGATGACATCTACCGCGTCATCGATGGTGATAATACCAACGATCCGATTTTCGCTATCCACTACCGGCATGGCCAGCATATCGTACCGGCTGAACATCTTGGCGATCTCTTCCTGGTCATCATGGGTATGCACATGGATGGGATTGGTGTCCATCAGTGTATCAATGATGGTCTCCGGGGCGGTGAGGAGCATCTCACGCACCGTCACCACGCCCAGCAGCTCCTTGCGGGAAGAGGTCACATAGCAGGTGTAGATGGTTTCCTTATCTACCCCGTGCTCGCGTATAATTTCAAAAGCCTTGGCCACGGTAATGCCGCTGCGGAAGTAGACATACTCGTTGGTCATCAGGCTTCCGGCAGAATCCTCCGGGTACTTTAGGTACTGGTTGATGAGCTTGCGGTTGGCCGGTGTGGTGTTCTGCATCACGCGCTTCACCACATTGGCGGGCATCTCCTCCACCAGGTCCACATAGTCATCCATAAACAGGTCGTCCAGGATGTGCTGCAGCTCGGTATCGGTCAGCGTCCGGACGATTTTTTCCTGGATTTCAGGCTCCATGTAGGAGAAAACCTCGGCGGCGGTCTCCTTGGGCAGCAGCCGGAACAGCCGGTTGAACTGGTCGGCGTCCTCCTCGTTTTCCAGCTCCTCAAAGAGCTTTGCCAGGTCGGCCTCCTCCATTTGGCCGATCAGCTGCTTTACAGCGGAATACTTCTTCTCCGCCAAAAGTTCCAAAATTTCCTGGTTCATTGGCGCACCTCCTTAGGCGGGCAGTGTGCCATAAACCGACACCATGCCCGTAGGTTTCATTAAATTACAACTGGGATACGGACCGGCGTCCATTTTGGGACCTCCTTTTTTAGAATGATTCGGCCGGGAAACGCATTTCCCACCACATAGTATTGTACTCGTTTTTTTCGCAAACCGCAACCGCAAAAATGACATTTTCCACGCCATCTTAACCATTTCTTAAACTTCTGCCTGATTGTTTCTTAATTACTTAAAAGGTACACTCTTATTGTACCCTAAAGTAACCCCAAAACACGGAGGGAAAACCCATGAAGTTGACACTTGAAGCCATCAATCAGGCCATTGCCGTTCTGTTTTTTGTTTGCTATGCCTATCAGTTTGTCTATATCCCTGTTGCGCTTCTCCGCAGGAGAAAGCGCCTTCCTGCCGCAGCCCCGCATCGTTTTGCGGTGCTCATTGCCGCCCGCAATGAAGAAACTGTCATCGGCGATCTGCTGGATAGCCTGCATGCCCAGGATTACGATATGTCACTGATCACTGTTTTTGTCATTGCCGATAACTGCACAGACCGTACTGCGGCCATTGCCAGTGAAAAGGGCGCGGTGGTCTATACCCGGCAGAATAAGCAGGCGGTAGGGAAGGGCTACGCCCTGGAGGCTCTGCTGGCCCACATCAAGTCCGATTACCCGGATGGCTACGATGCTTACCTGGTCTTTGACGCCGATAACCTGCTGGCGCCGGATTTCCTCACCCGCATGAATGAAAGCTTTTCCGCCGGTAATGAGATCATCACCTGCTACCGCAACAGCAAAAATTACGGCAGCAATTGGATCAGCGCGGGCTATGCCCTGTGGTTTTTGCGGGAAAGCCGTTTCCTCAATGGCGCGCGGGAAGCGCTTGGCAGCAGCTGCGCCGTTTCCGGCACTGGGTTCCTCTTTTCGCAGAAGATCCTGAACGAATGCGGCGGCTGGCCGTTCCACCTGCTGGTGGAGGATATCGAATTTTCCATCCACAATATTCTTTCCGGTCACCGTATCGCCATCTGCCAGGATGCCGTCATCTATGATGAACAGCCCACCGATTTTGCACAGTCCTGCCGCCAGCGGCTGCGCTGGTCTCGTGGCTACCTGCAGGTCTTTGGCCGGTATGGTTCCGGCCTGCTGCGCGGCGCCGCCCGCGGCAATTGGAGCTGCTTTGATATGTCCATGGCCATCATGCCTGCCATCATACTGACCTCCATCAGCATTCTGGTCAGTGTGGCGCTGTCGGTGCTGGGAATTCTGAGCGGCATGGGGCTGCTGCCCGCACTGCTCTCTTTGGGCAAGGCGCTGCTAAGTATGTACCTGATGCTGTTTGTCATCGGTGCAATCACCACCATCACCGAATGGAAGAAGATAGACGCCTCGGCTCTGCGCAAGGTGCTTTCGGTATTCACCTTTCCCCTGTTTATGTTTACCTATATTCCTATCAGCTTTGCGGCACTGTTTATCAAGGTGGAATGGAAGCCTATCCGTCACAGCATTACCGTAAAGGATCTGAGCAAGGGCTGAACTTCCGCGTATTTGCCCTTGTGCCAAGAGGTAAAAATGCGTATGATAGAGGCAGAACAAAAACGAGAGGACGAGGAAGATGTATAACATTATCGTGTGCGATGATGAAAGAGATATTGTTTCGGCACTGGAAATTTACCTCACCGCGGAGGGCTACCATGTGCTGCGTGCGGAAAACGGCCGGGAGGCCCTGGCCTTGGCCAACAGCGAGGATGCCCACCTGATGCTGCTGGATGTGATGATGCCCCAAATGGACGGCTTGGAGACCCTCTCCCGGCTACGGGAGTTCTCCAATATCCCAGTCATCCTGCTCACTGCCAAAAGTGAGGACACCGATAAGATCTTAGGCCTCAATGTCGGCGCGGATGACTACATCACCAAGCCCTTTAACCCCGTGGAGGTGCTGGCCCGGGTGCGCAGCCAGCTGCGGCGCTATTTACAGCTGGGCGGTGGTACGGTGCGCCCCACCAGCTTTGTCATCGGCGGCATCGAGCTGGATGACAACGCCAAAGCCGTCACCGTGGATGGCGAACCGGTTTCCCTCACCCCCAAGGAGTACGATATCCTTCGCTTTTTGATGCAGAATGCCGGAACGGTTTTCACCCCGGCGGAAATTTACCGGCGGGTGTGGGATGATATCCCTCTCAATGCCGCCGGCGCCATTGCCGTGCACATCCGGCACCTAAGGGAAAAACTCGAGATCAATCCCGCCGAACCCCGCTACATCAAGGTGGTGTGGGGCAAGGGCTATAAAATGGAGGTGAACCCCATATGAAGCGATTTTTGGATAAGACATGGACAAAGGTTGCTGCCTTTATTCTGTTTTTTGTTTTTCTGGGGCTTTCGGTTGCCGGCGGCGTGGGAATTTACCTCCTTGCCGCAAATGATGTCTACCTTGCCGGCAGCGAGGCAAGCCGGCAGATCCTGTATGATGGTCAGGCAAGCGATGTGATGACCACGGTGATTGACGGACTGTATAACTGCAGTGATAAGGAGGCGCTGCGGGGCTGGCTGCTGGAACGGTGCCCGCCGGAGAACGGCTACGGCATTACCGTGACCAATACCGCCACCGGCGAGGAGTTCTCGACTGCCCTGCCAAAGGACGCCAAGATCATTTATACTGCCCACCGAAGAACCGTCTTTTCCGGAACGGAGCTGAATGTGACCATAGAGCTGCAGGAGGGCTTTATCCCCCGTACCTATGAATATCGGCTATCGTTGTGGCTGATGGATATAAAAGACATTATAATCCCGCTGACGGTGCTGTTTGTGGCGCTGGCGCTGTTCTGCTTCTTCTGGCAGATGGCTGCCGCCGGTCACTGGCAGGGATTTGACGGCATTCACCTGACATGGTTCGATAAGATCCCGCTGGATCTCATGGCGGTCGGTATTCTCATTCCCGCTCTCGCCCTTTTCAGTGAATACTATTTATACAGTTCCGGCTTGTTGACGGCGCTGTGGGGAACAGCTATTCTCTGTTTTGTTTATCTGTTTATCATCTCCTTTGTCGCCCGCTGCAAGGCAGGAACGGTGCTGAAGAACAATGTCGTCTGGTATGCCATTAGGCTGCTGTGGCGAATCGTCAAAAGCATATGGGGCTGGCTCCATCATCTGGTACGCTCCATTCCGCTGATCTGGCGGACGGCACTGGTGATTGCTGCCATATGCCTGTTTATCCTTATCATCGGCAGTCACAATTCGATGTTGTCGCTGCCCATGGTTCTGCTGTATCTGCTGCTGGCAGTATTTGCGCTGTATATTGCCATCGGATTTGCTACCCTGCAGCGCGGTTCCAAGGCATTGGCGGAGGGCGATTACAGCAAGCCGGTGGATACGCGCTTTTTGCGGGGCGATCTGAAGCGGTGCGGCGAGAACTTGAATAAAGTGCAGCAGGGCGTGCAGCGTGCCGTAGACGAGCGGCTGCGCAGCGAGCGCATGAAAACTGAGCTGATCACCAATGTATCGCATGATATCAAAACGCCGCTTACCTCCATTGTTAATTATGTCGACCTACTTAAAAAGGAAGAAATTAACAACCCAAAGGCGCAGGAATACCTGGAGGTACTGGACCGCCAAAGCAAGCGCCTAAAAAAGCTGACTGAGGATTTGGTGGAAGCCAGCAAGGCTTCCAGCGGCGTGATCCCAGTGGACTGCCAGCCCACCAATGTGAATGTGCTGCTTTCCCAGCTGGAGGGCGAATATGAGGAGCGGCTGCAAAAGGCGGAGCTGACGATGATCGTCCACCCTGCCGCAGGCGATCCCGTGGTGCTGGCCGATGGCAAGCTGCTCAGCCGGGTGATGGATAACCTGATGAATAACATAGGTAAGTACGCCATGCCAGGTACCCGGGTTTATGCGGCCGCGGCTGCCGATGAAAAGGAGTCGACCATCAGCATCAAAAATGTTTCCCGCAATGAATTGAATGTTTCCGCTGATGAACTGATGGAGCGTTTTGTCCGTGGCGATAGCAGCCGACACACCGAGGGCAGCGGCCTTGGGCTTTCCATCGCCAAAAGCCTGGTGGAATTGCAGGGCGGCCGGTTCGAGCTCTCCATTGATGGAGACCTGTTCCGTGCCGATATTTCCCTGCCGCTGTACCGTCCCCAATAAAAGATATAAACCGTCGTTCCCATCCTGGACCGGCGGTTTCTCTTTTCCGTGAAAATGTTTCACGTGAAACATTTGTTCTTCTCTCGGCAAAAACTCCCCCGACCGGGGGAGTAAATATCATTTTTCATCCAGCACATAGTAGGTCCCCACCGCGGTGACACAGGGCTTTTCCGGAGCATTGGGCAGGTACATGGTGCAGTGGGTCTGGTTTAGGCGGCGGCCCATGTGGTCAATGGTAGAGGTGACATAAAAATCCTGCTGGAGCGGCACCGGCCGCAGGTAGTTGATGCTGATATTGGCGGTGGGGGTGACATGGGCGCCGTGGGCGGAGAAAATGCTGAGCATACCCATGGCAAGATCAGCAATGGAGGAGAGAATGCCGCCGTGGGTGACACCAGCCGGATTGCTCATCCATTCCAACGGATGGAAGGCAAGAGTGCAGCTTTTAGCGGCCCAATCCACCGTGACCAGGCGGGGGGCTAGCATGGCATTAAAGCCGCCGCGCTCATTATTGATCGTCTTGGTAATAAGCTCTTGGATGGCCTGCTCCATCCCGGCCTGAGAGTAGTATTCCTGTTGCATTTGGCTATGGATTCCTTTCCTTTGGGTCAATCAAAAATTTGAAATGAATTATACCATAAAAAAGAGAAGAAAGCAAAAGTTGCTTTTATGGTTTACTTTCATGCTCTAAAGTGTTATATTAGTGGTATCAAAACAAAGGGGGCATTTGGTTGATTTCCAAAAAGCCGGACGATAACCTGTCATTCCTTTACCGCGCTATTCTAATGCTGCAGACCGAGGAGGAATGCGAACGCTTCTTTGATGACCTGTGCACCGGCCCGGAACTGAAGGCCATAGCGCAGCGCCTGGAAGTGGCAAAGCTGCTGAAGGAGCAAAATGTATACAGCAGGATTGTGGAGAAAACGGGCGCCAGCACCGCCACCATCAGCCGGGTAAACCGTTCCCTGCAGTACGGTGCCAATGGCTATGATATCATCTTTGAACGACTGGAACAGGCCGATGGCAAGCTATAAGGAGACCTTCTCCGCCTACTATGACGCCCTGACCGAGGATGTGGACCGGGCTGTGATAGCCGACCGCTGCGAGGAGCTATTGGCCCAGTACCACCCCAAGCGGGAGTTGGCGCTGGACCTGTGCTGCGGCACCGGCACACTGGCGACCGAGCTGGCCCGCCGTGGCTTTGAGGTTATCGGGGTGGATGCGTCCCCGGAGATGCTGATGCAGGCTGCCGAGAAGAATATGGCGCTGGAGCGGCCGGTGCTGTACCTGTGCCAGCCGTTGGAACAGCTGGATCTGTATGGTACGGTGGACCTGGCAGTGTGCACGCTGGATAGTCTCAATCACCTGCCGGGAAAGAAGGCACTGCAAAAGGCGCTGCATCGGTTACAGTTCTTTGTGGAGCCGGGCGGCCTGTTCCTCTTTGATGTGAATACCCCCTATAAACACCGGGAGGTGCTGGGAAACAACTGCTTCGTGCGGGAGAGCGAGGCTCTTTTTTGCGTATGGCAGAATGAATATACCCCCGAGGAACACAAGGTGGAGATCCAGATGGACTTCTTTCGGCGGGGAAAGGGAGAGCAATATACCCGAGATGGGGAACAGTTCTGCGAATGGGCCTGGGAGGATGAGGAGCTGACGGCAATGTTGGAGGCGGAGCACTTTGAGGTGCTGGAGCGCTGGGGCGGCTATGACCGCGAGCCGGTGACGCCCACGACCCAGCGGATGGTATATGTGACCCGGAGGCGGTAAAAACTTTCTGCAAAAACAGCAAAAAAGGGATTGACAAGAGCGGTAGTTTCCCGTATAATTACTAATGTTGCCGATACGATACGGCAGATTAACCGGCGGCAAACACATGGCCCGGTAGTTCAGCTGGTTAGAACGCTAGCCTGTCACGCTAGAGGTCGTGG
>OIZE01000397.1_pt1 | contig 36801 bp, 29 predicted proteins | sample 1588421 | NCBI WGS metagenome assembly OIZE01 (sample SAMN03283251) | human gut metagenome | biome: human-associated habitat; material: feces | host: Homo sapiens | place: USA | collected 2013 | reverse complement strand
CCTTCAAACAGATTTCCTCTGCACCGGCAGCGATGAGCTGGTCGGCGATGTTCATGTAATATTCCAGGGTATGAACAGGAGAGTTGGTGATACAGAGTGCACACTGTGGAGTCATGCCACCCTCCTTTGCCCACTTGATAGAAGGAATGATGTTGCGCACATCGTTCAGTCCGTCGAAGATACGTGTGATGTTGGTACCCTGCTTAGCCTTTACCTTATACATAAGGGCGCGCACGTCGTCAGGCACAGGATACATACGAAGAGCGTTCAATCCGCGGTCGAGCATGTGAGTCTTGATACCCACCTCGTTGAAAGGTTTGCAGAATGCGCGTACGGCATCGTTAGGGTTTTCACCTGCCAGGAGGTTAACCTGTTCGAAGGCACCGCCGTTAGTCTCTACACGGCTAAAGCATCCCATTTCGATGATAACTGGGGCAATTTTAGCCAACTGATCCTTGCGTGGCTGGAACTTACCAGAGCTCTGCCACATGTCTCGATAAACGAGACTGAACTGAATTTTCTTCTTCATTATTCTTGTTCTTTTTCTTTATATTCGATGTATGAATTAAATTCCAAGGTGCAAAATTAGACAAAAAAATTGAGAAATCGTCCTATTCGCCTCTTTTTTTATATTTATTATGTAATTTACTTCAATATTTCCTTCTTCATCTTGCTGTTCAGCTTCTCGGCTGCAGCATGGGCCTTGGCGTTGGCCTTCATCGCATTGAGCGAACGGTGGAAACCCTGAATGCGGCCCTCACGATCAGAGAGAGCCAGACTGTCGCCCTTCATATATACAAAGGTGAATGTATCGCGCTTCGTCTTTCCGTTGATCACCACGCCCTCCAACTCGCGGCGGCCCTGCACCAGAATCAGTTTGCCGTTATAGGCATGCCATTCCGTATACTGAGGCACATCAGGATATTCTACCGGGCTGTCATCGTCCACATCCTTGTTTATCATCACCCTGCCCACGGCCATCGCCTCGCTCATGCGCTTCAGGGTGAAGCCATACTGGCGCGGCACCATATAGGTTTCTACGATGCTATCGGGCATATTGGCAAGAATTCTCGCCTGCTGGCGCTTGCTCAGATGCGATACATCGCGCAGCTTCGGCATCACCGGATAGGTCCAGGTGGCCTTCAGCTGGTCCAGATCTATCACCATGTCGGCACGGTTCTTCTCATCCTTCTCCTCGCATGGCATCACGCAAACCCAGTCGCCCACCTCTACATCTCCAAACACCTGATGGTTGCGAGTGGCATCCAGGATGTTGTATCTTACGGGGTCGCCGCCTCCGTTGGGCAGCAGCACCAGCGCTGTATCCGAGCAGCCCAGGCAGGCAAGTCCGTAGATAGCCCTGTCGCCCTTAGCCGGTTTCGAGAGGCTGATGGCGAGTTTCGAATTGTCCATACGTGGTGGTTTCTTTCCCCTGTGACATGCTGCGAGGGTTGTGGCGGCTAGCGCCAGTGTGAGTATTGTCTTGACTTTCATCTTTCTATTCATTATTTCAGATGCAAAACTACAACTATTTTTTGGAAGCACCAAATATTGAATCGTAAAATAATTAAAAAAATAGGTGATATATTTTGTAGTGTCTCGATTTTGCATTACCTTTGCAACCGTTTTTTGGGATCAACATCCCCCTCGTCCTGCCACACACGCCGGATGATGAAAAGAAATAGGACCAACTCAAGAATTATATGCAACAAGAGAATATGACAGACAAGACAAATACACACGCTCTCCCGGCATGGACCGAGGTAGAGTATACCGCATTATGCAAAAACCCGTACCTGTTAACCCCATTCTTCATCCCTAAGGAGGCAAAGTGCTTCACGTGCCGCGAAGATGGCACGAGGGAAGAAGAAAGAATGGTTTTCCTCGTTTTCAAATCTACTGCAGCCCCTGCTGATGCCGAATGGGAAGATGATCCTGTTCCGGGCGAGATGTGGGTGCGAGCGCTGGGCGATGACGATGAGGAGATTGAGCCTGCCAAGGTGATTTACCTGGGTCAGGACATCGAGGATTTCATCCGTGTAGCCGCTGAGGACGACCAGACCATCACCTTCGATTTCTGGTGGCGCCACGGCGAGGTGAAGGTGGAGAAGGCAGAGAAGACGGATGACGGATTCGTATGCCGCAAGGATGATTTCGGCGATGACGGACTGGCTGTTACCCTGATTCCAGAGGACGGCGGCAATCCGGTTGTCCTCCGCCTTCAGATTCCTTACATCGGTTTCTCGCTCTACGATGCCGAGGGCAACAAGGTGCATGGCGAACTGAGCATTCCGCAGGATAAGGTGGATGACTACACCTACGAATTTGTGGGCGATGACAACAACGACCGTTTCACCCTTCAGCTCGACAGCAACAGGCTGGTTTACATGTGTGTATTGCGCCATGAGGACCATCAGTTGGTGGTTCGCAACCAGCGCGACCGTCTTTCGGTAGTAGATCAGATTCCTACCGAGGGCAAGCTTTCTGAGTTGCTGATGAACACGAATTCTGCGCTCATCAAGAACAGGAATCACCGTTGGCGCATTCAGATTGAGGGCACCACGCTGTCTCACGAGGTTGAGTTGAATGTAGATGCGGCATCTCTGGTAGCTTTTGCTGAGGAGCAGATGCAGAAGGGCATGGAGATTGACGAGCTGGGGCAGCATCTGATGGCACTGGAGCAGAAGTATCATTTCCAGTGGTTCTGGCTGAGTGAGGACGACTGGAGTCATGACAATCCGGTGTTCGACATGTTCATGAAGCAGCTTTGTGCCTTTTCGTATGTCAGTCAGAATCCTGTTCAGGCAGATGCGTTGATGGCAAGGAACTACAAGCGTAAGATTCGCCGTTACAGCAGTATGCTGAAGGCTCACAAGCGTGGCGAGTTGAATCTTTTTGAGGAGAGTGATGAGGTGCGAGCCGAGTATCTCCGCATCTTCCAGGGTTTCCACCAGCCTTTCGTAGAGGCTTTTGAGAAGGAGGAAGAGGAATAATCTTTTAAGTTTTATCCCTCACATCCATCACTTTTTCTCTTCTCAAAATATTAATCGCCTGATAATAAGAGAATTATCTATTTAGGAAAGCGTGATGGATGGACAAATTGTTTACAATATCCATCACGCTATCCATCACTAATAGCCTTCATCTATCACGTTTTTCAGCTTATCTTCTTGCAAAAAGCAAGAAGATCTTTACAGAATATGGTTATGGGACCTGGCGAAAACGGACCACACGTTGTGCTGCGCTGGCTCACGGATATTACTGCGTCGGGTTACAGATATTACTGCGTCGGGATGCAGATATTACTGCGTCGGGGCACAGATATTACTGCGTCGGGGTACGGATATTACTGCGTCGGCTAGCGCAGACGTATCCGAAGGCTTATTGAGACGGCTGAATCAGCTAACTGAGACGGCTGAATTCGCTGACAGAACTACTTGAATTAGCTAACAGAACTACTTGAGTTAGCAAACTGAACTACTTGAGTTAGCAAACTGAACTACTTGAGTTAGCTAACTGAACTACTTGAATAGCCCGACTGGGATAAAAACAAAGCGGGCGGACCTCTTTTCACGAAGAAGGCCGCCCTGTTTCCTAATTAAACTTTGTTTTGCATTAAAGAAATGCAATGCTTGAGCAAAAATATTTTTATTTCTCTATCAGTCCCTCTACATACTTGCAGAGGATGCCGATGCCCTTGAGGTTTTCGCCACCCTGCGGAATGATGATGTCAGCATAGCGCTTGGTGGGTTCGATAAACTGCTCGTGCATCGGCTTCAGGACCTTGAGGTATCGGTCTACCACCATCGATACGGTGCGACCCCTGTCGATGGTATCACGCTGAATGTTGCGTATCAGGCGCTCATCAGCATCGGTATCCACGAACACCTTCAGGTCCATCAGGTCTCTCAACTTCTTGTCCACCAGCGTCATGATGCCTTCGATGATCACAACCGGCTTGGGGTCAACGTGAACCGTTTCCGGTTCACGGTTGCATTTGATATAACTATAGGTGGGTTGCTCTATCGCCTTGCCAGCACGCAGATCAGCGAGCTGCTGGTGCAAAAGCTTCCAATCGAATGCCGACGGGTGGTCGAAGTTGATCTGATGACGTTCTTCCTCGGTCATCTGCGAGGTATCGTTATAATATGAATCGAGGGGCACCACAGCCACATAATGAGGCGGCAGCACTTCTACGAGTTTCTTCACCACAGTGGTCTTGCCGGAGCCTGTACCTCCCGCAATGCCAATAACGGTCACTTTATCTTTCATATTCTTTCTTCTTTCTATAAGATTTCATCAAACATCTTGCGGTAGAATTCAGCCTTCTTCTCCACCGCCATGGGATAGGCACGGGAACTGGAGGGCATGCGGTACAGACGGAATCTGCGGCCCTCGAACTGGAATTCTGCATAGCCTCCCATATCAGGCTTTTCCTTGATGCCGAAGTGTTCTGAAAATACCTTCGTGGCAAGCTGGCCGGCTGTGAGCACCGCCCTGCAACGGGGCAGCTGGCGGAGCATGCCGTCGAGATCGGCGGGTTGCACGATCTGCAGGTCCTTATCGGATGCCGTATTCTTGGTGCGTATCACCTGCTGTGCGGTATCATAGATGGCGACGCCCTTCTCCCTAAGAAATTCCTTAATAGCATCGAGGCGGTAGGTCTTCTTCTCTACATCCACGAAATGGAACTTATCCTGGAAGTAGATAATCCCGAATATCCTCCACATATCATTCTGGAAGTTAGGATAATACCAGGGCATGCACCACCGCTTTTCTGCAGGCGGAAACGTGCCGAGCATCAGCAGCCGCGCATTATCGGGCAGCCACGGCTCAAAAGGATGATTCTCAACCATTTTCTACTTCTTTTCCTTCACCAGGTACATCACTACCGGCAGGTGATCGCTGTAGCCGTTAAGCCATCTGCCACCTGCCTTGGTACGCAAAGGAGCACCCTTGTACTGACCTTCCTGCTGGATGAGGTAATCGCGGCGGAAGATGTGGTTCTTCCAGAACTTCAGAGAACTGTAGTCCTTGTTCTTACTATCCCTGTTCAGGAGATTAGGTGTGATGACAATCTGGTCGAAGAGATTCCATGAACCGCTGTAGAACAGGGTTCCCTTGCCCTCCTTGGCCAGGATGTTATACCATGGGTTATACATATCATCGGCACCTACCTCGCTGATTTCAGCTTTCGCCTTCAGCACCTTGTGCATGCTGGCGTCGGTAGGATCATCGTTCATATCACCCATCACGAACACCTTCATCGCCGGGTTCAACTTCAGCAAACTGTCTTTTACAGCCTTAGTCTGGCGTGCTCCGCTCTCGCGATAGAACGAAACGGAGAAACGGCTTGGCCAGTGGCATACGATAACCGCCACATCCTCGCCCGCCAGCTCACCACGCACGGTGAAGAAACCACGGGTCTTGTAGGCTGAATCCTTGGCGAGTTCCTGTACGTAAGGCACCAATCGGGTGTTCTTCACCGTGAAGAGTGCCGGATTATAGAGCAGCGCACAGTCGATGCCTCGCTTATCGGGACCCTCGATATGGCAGAACTGCATGTTTCTTGCCTTGAGAGGCGGCTGTGCGGTGAGATCTTTCAGCACGTTGGCATTCTCAACCTCAGACAGACCGATGAAGGCACAGCCCACGTTAGGCAGCACATCGGTACCCATGTCGGCAAGTGCACGCGACATATTCTTGAGTTTATTGGTATATTTCATACCATTCCATCCCTTAGCAGGGAGATACTCGTAATCATTCTTACCGGCATCATGGCAGGTATCGAAGAGGTTCTCCTGGTTATAGAAACCTACAGCATACACTTGAAACTGCCTGTTGCCGGAAGTCTGCGACTTCTTTTTCTGTGCCGTAGCGCCCAGCCCTATCATGAGGAGGGCAGCCAGCAAGAGCAATTGTTTTCTCATACTAATAGTAATTATTAATGTTCACCTTATTATATATTATGTTCACCTTAACGCGGTGAGGTAATAGGCAGCAAAGATACCTAAAAAAACCGGAAATATCTCCATAAAAACGAATATTTTTTCAGATTTCATGCATTTTTAACATAAATAAATTCATTTTTCAAAAAACTTTTTGTTACTTTGCAGCATTAAATACATTGAATCGGAACAGAAGACACAAGACCAGGGACCACGGTAAGTCCCCTTATCGCCTAAACAAGACCTAGCGGGACATATATCATCACTGCTCAAAGAGACTGCTGTCGCCGGTTTATTAATACTTAATACATATAAACTATGCAGAAGAAAGTAAACTTAGCAATGTTAGCGCTCTTCTCGTGTTCATTGGCTATGGCCCAGAACGAAAAGACTGACCAGAACGTAGCACAGGGACTTGACGAGAATGCTTTCACCTTCTCCGAGGCACAGTTGGGCGAGGACGATGACATGTCATCCAATGTCACCATCCTCAATTCTACCAGCAACGTATACGCGAGCCAGGCAGGTTACCTGTTCTCGCCAGCACGTTTCCGCTACCGTGCCTTCAACCAGAAGTACAACGATGTCTATATCAACGGTGCTTCCATGAACGATATGGAGACCGGACAGTTCCGTTTCTCTAACATCGGCGGTTTGAACCGATTCTCCAGAAACGTAGACTTCGCCCTGCCTTTCGAAGCCAACGGCTATTCGATGACGGGCATGGCAGGCTCCAACAACTATGATTTCCGTGCCGGAAGCATGCAGGAAGGACAGTATGCAAGCGTAGGTGTTGCCAACCGCAACTATACCCTGCGCGGACTCTACTCCTACTCCAGCGGTTTCAACGAGAAGGGATGGGCCATCACAGCCGGTCTCACCTACCGCTGGGCTAACCAGGGATACGTAGAGGGAACCATCTACAACGCCCTCTCCTATTTCTTCGGTGTACAGAAGAAGTGGATGAACGGCCACTCGCTGAGCTTCTCTACATGGGGTAACCCGACAGAAAGAAGCACCCAGGGCGCATCTACCGACGAGGCTTACTGGCTGGCGAACGACTACCAGTATAACCCATACTGGGGATACCAGAACGGACACAAGAGAAACTCACGCGTAGTGAACGACTTTGCTCCTTCGGCTATCGCTACATGGGACTGGGAAATCAACGACCAGATGAAGCTCACCACATCGGTGTTCGGAAAATACTCTATGTACAAGAGCACCAAGCTCAACTACAACAACGCAGAGAATCCACAGCCAGACTACTGGAAGAACATGCCATCAGCCAACTACTATGTATGGGGCGACTACAAGAACGGCAACAACATGTATACCTGGGAAAACTGGAACAACGCCGTAAACTACTGGCAGGCAAGCAAGCAGAACCGACAGATTAACTGGGACCGACTGTACTATGCCAACCAGCAGGCAGCCAAGAACGGACAGGATCTGCTCTACTATGTTCAGGCTAAGCACAACGACAACCTGACCCTGAGCCTGTCATCCGTTCTGAACACCAAGCTGACAAAGAAATCGAACCTGGCAACAGGCATCATGCTCGGAAAGAGTACCAACCAGCACTATCAGACACTGGAAGACATGCTGGGCGGTGCCATCTTCCACAACATCAACACCTATGCCCTGGGCGATTATCCTAAGACCGACCCACGTGTGCAGTACGACCTGAACACAGCCGGTCCTAACAACACAGGCAAACTGGTTTACGAGGGCGACAAGTTCGGTTACGACTATCGCATCGACGTAAACAAGGCAAACGCATGGAGCACCTATACAGCCGAATTCTACAACATGAAGGCGATGCTGAGCGGACGTATCGGATATACCGGAATGAACCGCCGCGGCTACATGCGCAACGGTATGGCACCGAACAACAGTCAGGGCAAGAGCGGCACAGCCAACTTCCTGGACGGTGGCGTAAAGGGAAGTCTGAACGTGGATATGGGCAGAGGTCATGCCTTCAGCATCGGAGCCGGATACGAGCTGCGTGCGCCGATGGCAAACACAGCCTTCATCTCGCCTGAAATCAGTAACGACTTCGTGACTAACCTCAAGAACGAGCGCATCTTCAGCTCTGAATTCAGCTACCTGTATCGCAACGCATGGCTGAGTGCCAACGTGAGCGGATACTACAGCCGACTGGAGAACGTTACGGAATGGCAGAACTTCTACAACGATGATGAGAACTCATTCACCTATGTGAGCATGACCGGACTGAAGAAGGAATACTATGGTGTAGAGGTGGGCGCTAAGATTAAGCTCACTTCATGGCTCGACCTGAAGACTCTGGGCGCTATGAGCGAGGCGAAGAACATCAACAATGTAAACGCCGTATACATGCTCTCAAAGAGTGCTGAGGTTTACCAGGACAAGGCTTACGTGATGAATATGCGCGAGAGTGGCACACCGCTCACAGTGGGAAGCATCGGTCTCAATGCCCACGTAAACGGATGGTTCGTCAACCTCAATGCCAACTACTACGACCGCATATACCTCTCTTATTCTCCAAGCTACAGATATGAGAAGACGCTGAAGAACCGTCACAAGGCACACAGAGCTTTCTCTGAAATCTTCCCAGAAGTGATGACGGAGGACGAGACTAGCTGGAGAGAGGACGCTGTAGCCCAGGAAAAGGGTCACGGAGGATGGATGGTTGACCTGAGCATAGGAAAGAGTGTGAGACTGAAGAAGGGTTCACTCAACTTCAACCTCATGATTACCAACTTGCTGAACAACCAGACCATCGTAACAGGCGGATATGAGCAGAACTCACGTTCAAGCTATACACTGGACAGCAACGGCGAGGTGAAGAACCCACGCTACTACCAGTTCTCTAAGAATCCTAAGAAGTATTACACCTGGGGAACCAACGGTATGTTCCAGGTATCTTACAGATTCTAAAAAACAGCTTCTCTTTAACAATAAAGAACAGGGAGTAATCCCGTTTCTCTATAACAATAAAAAGAAAGAACAATGAAAAAGATAAAATTCATAGCATTGGCATTTCTGGCACTGACCCTGGGTTCGTGTATGGGCGACAGCTATGCTGACCCAGACCTGACCGACAAGGTGCCTGCAGCTCCATATGGCAACAACAGCCTGAGGGAGAAGAATGTGATCAGCATAGCAGATTTGAAGACCCAGTTTGCCTCAGTTGTCAACAGCTCCACGGATGCCTACAAGCTGATCGAGAAGGACATGATGATCAAGGCGGTAGTGACGGGCAACGATGTCAGTGGCAATATCTACAACCAGGTGAGCGTACAGGATGCGTCTGGTGCTATCATTGTAGGCATCAACGGAAGCGGACTATCGGGTTATCTTCCTGTAGGCCAAGAGATTCTCATCAATCTGAAGGGACTCTATATCGGAAATTACAGAAAATTGCCTCAGATTGGCGGTGTAAACACCAAACTCTCTGACGGAACGCTTAGTATGGGTAAGATAGAACGTGCCGTATGGAACGAGCACTTCAAGATTCTGAACCCTGGCGAGGCTGATGCAAGCACGGTAGTGCCAGAGGAGTTTGACCTGACAAAGCTTACTGATGCAGCCTATATGGATGCTAACGTGTGCAAGCTGATGACCCTGAAGAAGGTGAAGTTTGCCTCTGCCAACGGTACAAACGTATGGGCACCAGATGATACCAATACGAGTCTGGAACTGATCGATGCCGAAACAGGCAAGAAGATCAGCAGCAGCAATCTGGTAGTGCGCAACTCGGGTTATTCTAAGTTTGCCAACGAGGTGGTTCCAAAGGGTGTATTCGATATCACCGGTATCTTCACCCGATACAATAACACCTGGCAGATTGTGCTTCGCAGCACGGATGATCTGAAGGCATCAGAAACAGGCGGTACATTGGAGAAGCCTTATACTGTGGCTCAGGCACTAGAGAAGATCAATGCCGGTACAGCAGGCGATGCTAAGGTTTATGCTACCGGTATCATCGTAAAGGTGAAAGATGTAGATACAGGCCAGTATGGTAACGGTACATTCGTTATCTCTGACGACGGTAAGGATACAGAAGGCAAGACGCTCGAGGTTTTCCGTTGCTTAAACATCGATGGTGCAAAGTGGACAGAGGAAACCAAGGGTATCCTTGTACCAGGCAAGAAGGTGGTTGTATCAGGCACCTTGCTTGATTATAACGGCACCAAAGAGATTAAGGGTGGCAATCTCATCTCTATCAAGTAATTACTGATTATCAAAATAGTAACAATATTTAAAAAGACAATAATATGAAAAAGTATATATTTTCAGTTTTGATGGCGGCTATGGCAGCCTTCACATTCAGCAGCTGTGAGGACGTACCAGAACCTTATACACTGCCTACTCAGCCTGCTGGTCCAGGAAACACAGATCCTAACCAAAAGGGTTCTGAAAGCAATCCATATACTGTAGCAGAAGCTATCGCCCTCATCAAGGCAGGTACAGCACCTTCTACAGCTGTATGCGTAAAGGGTAAGATTACAGCCGTAACTTTCTTCAACGAAACCTATAGCAGTTTGTCATATAACATCGCAGACGAGGGCTCTTCAGATGTTATCGAAGTATACTCAGGCAAAGGCAAGGATGGTGCAAACTTCTCTTCCAAGGATGACTTGAAAGTTGGTCAGACTGTAGTAGTAAAAGGAATCGTCAAGGCATTCACGAAGAATGATGGCACTATTGTCAATGAAATCGACAAGAACAGCACCATCATCTCTATCGAAAACACAGGAACTACAACTCCTGATACTCCAGCAACTGGTAAGGGTTCTCTCAGTGACCCATACAAAGTGGCAGAAGCTATCGCAGCCATCAAGGCTGGCACAGCACCTACTACACAGGTTTACCTGACAGGTATCATCTCAGATGTTGCTTTCTATAATGACCAATACAAGAGCATCACCTATTACATCTCAGACGATGGCAAGGGCAAGGACATGCAGGTTTACTCTGGTAAGGGACTGAAAGGTGCAGACTTCGCTTCTAAGGAAGATTTGAAGGTGGGTCAGAAGGTTACTATCCTGGGTAAGATCATGAAGTTCACCGACAAGAACGGAAATGATATCATGGAGGTTGACAAGACCAGCTCTATCGTTAAGATTGAAGGTGAAGGCGGCGGTGAGGTTAAGCCAGACCCAACACCTGATACACCAGCCAGCGGCAACATCGAAATGACAGACGCATCTATCTTGAGTGGCAAGAGCGGTGATGTAGAACTTGTAGAAAAGTATTATAATAGTCAGAATGTTACAAACGAATCAACCTGGTACACCTGGAAGATTGGCGACACCACCTTTAAAGGTGCTAAAATTTGCATTTCTGACGGAACAAATGGTAAGGGTATCCAAATGCAAGGTAATGCATCTGATGCTAGCAAACAAGGCTTCCTGTTTAATTCTACAGCCTTTGCAAAGGACATCAAGACCGTAACAATCCTGTTCTCAACAAAAGCAACTTCTACCTATGCCCCAAGCTACACCCTCTATGCAGCAAAGGCTGCAAATGGTAAGGATACAGCTATCGAAGGTAAATCTACCAATGAGGTTTCAGGTGATTACAAGACTTATACAGAGACATTCGACTTGAGCGCACAGAACGTCAAGTATTTTACTCTCTTCAACAATAAGGCAGGTGCTCTCTACATCGAGAAGATCATCATCACACTGAAGTAATTCCCCTAGTAGATATTATGTATTAGAAAAAAATACCGATCCCCATCGTCCTCTACACAAACAGAGGCGATGGGGATTTCTTTTTCTTATCCATCGAAAACATAGTTGGCAGGAGAAACGCCTAACAGAACACATCGCCTGTCATAACTTGAGAACCTACGTATTATGCTCATTTCTAAAATATTTCTTAAAAAGAAGAAGAAATATTTGGTGGTTTCAGGAAAAAAGCGTAACTTTGCAGCCTGAAATTGATAACAGGCTATAATGGGCATGCCCCGATAAGGGACACGAAATGATGCAACGAGCATCCCCATGACGTCTAATTTTAATAACCCAATAAAAATAAAAAAGAAAAATGAAAAAAGGTATTCATCCAGAGAATTATCGTCCTGTAGTATTCAAGGATATGTCTAACGGCGATATGTTCCTCTCTCAGTCTACATGCAAGACTAACGACACTGTTGAGTTCGAAGGCGAGACTTATCCAGTTGTTAAGATTGAAATCTCTAGCACATCTCACCCATTCTACACAGGTAAGAGCAAGCTCGTTGATACAGCGGGTCGCGTAGACCGCTTCATGAACCGTTACGGCAAATTGAAGAAGTAATAATATACCTTTTTTATAAGGATATATTTATTATCGCAAAGATACTGAGTGCATTCCAGCGTAGTTGCATATACGTAGGAATGCACTTTTTTTCTCTCACTACAATTCCTCATACAATCGATTTTCTACATATCTCTATATATAGAAAGCACAAAATCTTTAACTTAATAAACATTATCGAGAATTATGAAGCATACTAAGTTTTTTATCTTCGCGCTCGTAGCTGCGATGACGTTCTCTGCCTGCGGTACTGATGATTCGCTGGAGATCACAAAAACTGATCAGGGAAACGGTAGTAATAATGGTGGCGAAAATACTGGCGGTGGTTCTGGTGGTAGTACAGGCGGCGAATCAACCGATAAGTACAATACAAACAAGAATGTGGCTACAGCCAACATGCCTGAAGTGGTAAGAAATGCTATTGGTGGTTTAGAGTTCCCTAAACTCAAGAACAATGGCACCAGCTACCCTATTGTTCACATAGATAAAACCACAGGTATGTTGAACTATTCTACAGAATGGGACGACGACATGAAGAGCCAGAGATGGAGTTGCTATACTTTCAACACAACCAATACGAAACAAAATATAAAGGGAAGATATGAGGCACCTTATGGTCAAAGACAATATCCTTGGGATATAGACCTTCAAGAACAATGGAACATCGTTGATTTTACAGATGATCCAACACCGACGTCACAGCACATGGACCATGGACATATCTGTCCAAATGCAGACAGACTATACAATACAAATCAACGCTATCAAACATATTACATGACCAACATGCAGCCACAATACAGATATTTTAACCAAAACGGCGTATGGGCTAAAATGGAGGCAGCTCTCCGCAACAAGGCTCCAAAAATTGATACAGATACTCTGTTTATTGTAAAGGGAGGTACTATAGACCCAGTAAATGGCGAAAGTAATCTTCTCGGCTGGAAGTACAAAGGTGAATCTAGTGAAACTAGGAAAACAGGCTACATTCCTATACCAAAGTATTTCTTCGTAGCTGTATTGGAAAAAGCATTTGATAAAATCAACAATAAGTATAAATACAGAGCCTTTGGTTACTGGTTCCTTCATGAAGATAAAGTGTTCGATTCTAAAGACAAACTCGTCAACTATGTCGTAAATATCAAGACCCTGGAAGACCGAACAGGTATCGACTTCTTCTGTAATCTCCCTGACGAAATAGAGAAGGATGTTGAAAACGAAGACATAGAATCCATCAAGAGACATTGGGGCTGGTAAATAAACAGAAACAAAAGAATCCGCTCTCTCAAATCAATGAGAGAGCGGATTTCTTTTGTTTATATCATCATCTTCTTGGCAACTTCTTGATAGCATGTGGCATGAATACCCTGCCGGTAGCCTTACCGAAGCTAGGAGCTACGGAATCGGTAGCAGCTGAACGGGTCTTCTTACGGGCTCCACTCGGATCGTAACGCTCCAGATCGATTTGCATCACATCACCCTTAGCTGCTCCTGTTCCTATCATATAACCATAGAACGTATCGACAATCTTTCCATCTTCCTGCCCCAGATGGAAACCATACTGCTTAGCACCTGCATCCATCACATAGGTAGCACCAGAATCATTATAACGGATATAAATATCACCATTCTTATCGATGTACCAGGTAAACTTCAGAGTCTGGGATTCATTGCTTCCATCATCGGCATAATCCACTTCTACACCATTACCACTGAGCGAATTAACCTTATCACCCGCCTGATAGAACGTCATCTCGGCATTGAAACTGTAGTTGTTGCGCGACTGACCGTCCTCAGCAAGTTCAGAGAGCATCACAGAGCCTCTCCAGTCGCCTGTAAGAGTCTGAGCCTCCAACAGCAGGTCATCATTCTGAGAGCCGTTAGAACCGTTGTTCCAGTCGCCCTGATTCCATCCCCAGCCACCATGATTATAGTCATCATACCAGTAATCATCATCATCACATGAGGTAAATGAGAAAGATGCTGCAGCTATCGCCATCCACATCCATATCTGCTTAAACTTTTTCATATCTTGTTTCCTTTCTTCAAACTAAATTCCTTATTGCCTTACTTCACTACAAAACGGCGAACAGGCTTCTGATTATCATCTGCCACTTTAACATACTCTACAGAATCCTTAGCTCCGCGAGAAACAATCTGGGTATTCTCCAAGCCCGAATGCTGCTTGCTGTAGCCCCAACCGTCATCGTAACCCCAGTCATAATCATCGCGCCAGTTGTAAGAATCGCGATAAAGCTCGAAATAAGCACGGTTGCCGTTATCAGCCTCTACATATCCAGAGAACTTGCGGTCGCCCAGAGCATAGTCGTAAATCACAACATCACTACCCTCATCAAGAAGAGTGATATAGATGTTTCTGTTGCGTACTGTCCAGGTAATATGGTTTGCTATATAATTGTTGCCATGCCAGTAATTTCCCTTAAAGTAATCGATCCAATAGCCTGTACCGGAATAGAAACCATCATTCTGGTCGAATCGGATTACCGAGTAGAGGGCCTTCTGATTACCATATTCTACCAACATATTACCCTTCCATGTACCATCGAGGGTGTATGCAATATCAGAATCATCATCACATGAGGTGAATGAGATACTCATCAAAGCTATGAAAGCCATTGTGAGAAGAGTAGTAAACTTTTTCATATCAATTTATCAGTTAAGTTATTTATATTCTTATATCTTCTAATTATTGAGCTCTTGAAGAACAGCATTCTTTCTTGAACTCGATGCAAAGGTAGTGGTTTTTTCGTCTGCATCAAAGGGGAAAAGGATACAAACTGAGGGGGAAATCCCTATTCTTTCAAAAGCAACTGCTTTTTTGATGATATTTCTCTTTACCTAGAGTGGTATTTCTCTCGGTTTTGATGATATTTCTTTCTCTGTATCAAAGATTTAACACCTTCTTAACACATCGTATCGATATTTTTCGTATCTTTGCATCATAAATAAGTAATTATTCAAAGAACATGCTTTTAGCACAAAGTAAATTCTAAGAATGCGCTCAAAAAAATGAGTTTCAACAGTTTATTAATTATACGTTAAACCTTTAAAATTATTAAGTTATGAACAAATTTTTACGCTATTCATTATCATTGGTTCTGGCATTCGTAGCTAGCGTTACGTTTGCAGGAACAACTCCTTACAAAGTATTGACTTTCCCTGACGAAGGTACTGAAGGCAAGGAAATAAATGGTTATGACAAAACCTGGAAGGCTACAATTGGAGAAGATGTCTGGACTATTGAGAATTTCAATACATACCAGTGGCAGGGTTGGAAATACATCAGATGCGGAAGAAAGAAAGTCACATCTATTGCTTCCATCACTTCCCCTGCTATTGATCAGCCTATCAGCAATATAGTCTTGACCATCGACAGGATGACCAAAGATAAGATCAATTCTATCAAGTTGCAGGTAGCAACTGATGCAGATTGCAAGAATGTAACTGAAGAAATCTCTGCCAAGATTGAAGATGGAGACTTGATCTTCAAGCCAACCAAGTCTGCTGCTAACAATTACTATAAGTTTGTCTTTGACTGCCAGGCTGGAACAAGTAATGGTTTGATTCAGGTTTCTAAGATTGCATATTATAAGGTAGGCGATACTCCTCAAATCGTGGACATCACAAACACAGCCGAAACCGCTTATACCATTGCTAAGGCTAAGGAACTGATTGATGCAGGTGAAGGTCTGAGCGAAAGTGTATATGTTAAGGGTATTGTATCTCAAGCTAGTGAAAAAATAAATCCTACATACGGCAGCCTTTCTTACTACATTTCTGACGATGGTACAAAAGGAAATGAATTGCAGGTTTACGGAGGTCTTTCTTTCAAGGGTGAGAAATTCACTTCTGTAGATGACATCAAGGTGGGCGACGTAGTTGTTGTTTATGGTAAGCTTAAGAAGTTTGGTACTACTTATGAGCTTGATAAAAACAACATTCTCATCTCTCTGAATGGTAAAACTACCGGCATCACTAACATAACAACAGATGAAGCTGCAAAGAACGCTCCTGTTTACAACCTCGCAGGCCAGAAGGTAACCAAGGCTTACAAGGGTGTAGTCATCAAGAACGGAAAGAAGATGATTCAGAAGTAATCAAATTCAAAACAACATATCCCTACTACTCCCCCGATATTCATTTATCGGGGGAGTTTTTTTGTCAGGCATAACATAAGAAGGAACCTCCAGCAAATCAACCAAATATTACCCCTATATCATGAAAAGTGGAATAATTTAATGCAATAACATAAAAAAATACACCTAAAACTACGATATCTCATTTATTTTCACTACCTTTGTTGCGATTAATAAACGTATACGAATAAAAAATGATGAAAAGAAAATTATATATCACCTTATTAGGACTGCTCTCTACCATCATGACAGCAGCTGTACCCTACTGCGATGTGAGAAAATTCTCTATCACAGACGGACTCGCTGCCAATACCATCTCAGACCTCAAACAAGGTAAAGACAACCTCATGTGGTTCAGTACATGGAACGGACTGTCGTTCTATGACGGCTACGAGTTTCATACTTTCAGAGACAACCCCGATGATATTGACGTCCTGTCAACCAACCGTATACTCCAAATAGAACCATCCTATAATAACAACGTGTGGTGTATCACATACGACCACCAGCTCTACGTATACGATACCCACTTCTGCCGGTTCTTTGCTGTAGGACAGAAATTCAACGAACTGTTCAACATCGACCTGCGCGTGAGCCAGGTATACCCAATGAAAAACGGAGCTACATGGTTTACTTCAGAAAATGGAAAATACATCATCCGATCAGCAGGAAGAACCTTTGATGAGCGGAACATAGAACTCATCAAAGTAGGAGAAAAGGGACTCAGAAGCAGAAATGTATGGTACATCCATCAAGATATACACGGAAGAGAATGGGTGCTTACCGATAAAGGCGCATACATATACCATTCGAAAATTCCAAGCAAACTGCCTTTCAAATGGCTCAGAGGGGTGGGAGAAGATGAGTTCCTGGCAACTGAAGACGGTAAACTGGCAAAATATGACCTGCAGAACCGACTCACCATGATACCAATGCCAGAAGGCGTAACCCGTATCAACGAACTGAAAAATACAGGTTACCAGCTCCTGCTGGCAACCAATCTGGGTGTGGTCATCTACAACCCGCGCACCTTCAAGTTTGATATCATCAACGTACAGAGCCCGAGTCAGCCTCTGGCAGAGGTAAAGAAGATTTATACCGATGCTTTCGGTATGGTATGGGCATTTACAGACGGCATGGGAGTAACCCTCGTCAATCCGAAGACCGGACAGAAACAGTGGCTCTTTGCCGACCAGGACGACCCGATGGACCGCACAACCTGCGAAAGCAATTTCATCACACAAGATGAACACAAGACCCTCTGGGTAGTGCCAAGGGGAGGAACCTTCAGTTATTTTGACCGCAAGGCAGGTAAACTGGTGCCTTATCTGCTGAGAAGCAATTCATCGGGCAACTACCGCATACCGAAGATTACGAAATATGTACTCTCAGACCAGGGAATCCTCTGGCTGACAGGCTCTCACGACCTGACACAGGTAGTCTTCAAATATCACCCTTACATTATCAACAAGCTGGATGTGGGCGAAGACGAAGTGTTCTCGGTGAATGCATCGCCAGACGGACATATCTGGGCTGGTTATTACAATGGTATAATCCAGGTGCTCAACGCATCCTACCAGAATATCGGATACCTGTCGCCGAGCGGACAGATCGTGCCACAGCAAGTAAACTTCGACGAGAAGGGCATCTTCGCCATCCACTTCGATATCAAGGGAAGAGCATGGATAGGAACCAACGGAAATGGTGTCTATCTGATAGATAAAATGCAGGTAAGACACTTTGTTTATGATGCAAACAACCCGTCATCGCTGCCGTTCGACAAGATACCAGACATTGTAGCCGACCGCACCGGACGCATCTGGATAGGTACCTACGGAGGTGGGCTGGCACTTGTTAACGAGGCAGCAGACGGCAGTATCAGCTTCATCAGTAAACGAAACGGACTGCCTTGGGAGAAACAGCACTACGACCGCATACGCCGCATCTGCTGCACCACTACGGGAACCATTCTCGTAGGAACCACAGACGGTCTCATCACCTTCAGTGATGCCTTTACAAACGCAAGAAAGATCAATTACCACAAGACTTACTACATACCGAACGATACAACAAGTCTGGCTGCAAACGATATGAACAATATCATGGAGCACACCAGCGGCAAGATGTATATCTCGCAACAGGGCGGTGTGATGGAAGAGATTACGAGCAAATCGCTCCTGCAAGACAACCTGAAGACGAAATACTTCCATGCCATCGATGTTAACGAAGGCATCGTACAGGGCATGGTAGAAGACAACCAGGGAAGAATCTGGGTAATCAGAGAATCGAGTATCGACTGCGTAAACCCGAAAACGGGCCAGTGCAATGTGTTCGGACCTAACGACTTCGACTTCAACATGTCGTTCTCGGAAAGCCGTCCTTACCACGATCCGGCAAGCAACAACATCTCGGTAGGTACCCCGATGGGACTGATTACCTTCAATCCGGCTACGCTGAAGAAGAGCAACTACCAGCCTAAAGTCATCTTCAGTTCCCTCCATTATAGCGGAGAGAAGGAGTCGGAACCTATCCTGCACAAGGATAAAGTGGTGATTCCTGCCAACAAGCGAAATCTGACCATCAACTTCGCATCGCTCGACTATCAGCGTAAGTATCAGACCAAATATCTCTATCGCATAGATGGTTATACAGCTCCAGGCGTGTGGATATCAAACGGAAGCAGCCATAGCATCGGCTTTAACCGTATCAGTCATGGCGATTACGTACTCAAGGTGAGAGCCACCAACTCTCACGGTGTATGGAGCAAGTATGTGGCAGAATTGCCTATCGAAGTGCGCCCTACCTTCTGGGAAAGCATCTGGGGCAAGCTTCTCATGCTGCTCCTGCTCTTCGGTATCGTAGGCGCAATCTTCTATACCTACAACCAGCGCCAGCGCGAGAACGTAACCCACGAGATGAGCGTGATGAAGAATGAGTTCTACAACGATGCAGCCAACCGTCTGAGAACCCCTCTAACGCTCATCGGAGCCCCGGTAAAAACCGTTTTGGATACCGAACCGGGTATCACCCGAAAGGGCAAGGAACTGCTGAGAATGGTAATAAACAATGCCAACGAAATGCTGGTAATGCTGGACAAGGCTCAGAGATACGGCAACAAGGCAGACTTCTATACGAACAGCGGTCTGACCGAGGAAGATTACGACCTGACAGAAAGGGAGAAAGAGAACGGACAGATTGACGACCGCAATGCATCCGACTATCTGGAAGAAGTAAATAAACAGAAAGAAGATAAGGATGAAGAGGCTGAACGACTGGAAGGAATGGGCAAGGAACAGAAAGAAGCACAGGAAGAAACGAAACTCAAAGACCAGACGGTACTGGTAGTTGAAGACAATGCCGACCTGCGCAAGTTCCTCTACAGTATTCTCTCGCCTACCTATAACGTGCTGCTCTCAGAGAATGGAAAGGCAGGTTTGGTGATGGCCCGCAAGGAGATACCAGACTTTATCCTCACGGACGTTACCATGCCTGTGATGGATGGTTTGTCGATGATTCACGAGATCAAGCAGGATACCACCCTCAACAACATCCCTGTGATGATTCTCTCAGCCAAGGCAAGCGTAGAAGATCAGCAGCGAGGCTTTGATGAAGGTGTTGATGCCTATATCACCAAGCCATTCTCTACCCCTTATCTGCTCGGCCGAATAGAGGCTATCCTCACCCAGCGCCGCAACATTCAGGTGGATATCATCAGAAAGCTGAAGGAAGCTGGCGATAAAGATGCCATAGCAGCCTTGCGAATACTGCCTACAGTTGTTCCTCAGCCTGCTCTTAACCAGGCTGAAACTAGTGCCGAGAGCGAAGCGGTTGACCCAAACAGCGAGCTGGCATTGATGGCGGCACAGATGCAGGACAGAACCATGATGCGTGCCTTCAGGTTTATTGTTGAAAATGCAGGCAACCCGGAACTCAAGATAGATGATATCTCGAACGAAATCGGTATGAGCCGAAGCGTACTATATAATAAGGTGAAAGCAACGACCGGAATGACGCCGGTAGACTTCGTTCGCCATATACGTATCAAGAAGGCATGCGAGATGTTGCGCAAGACAGACGATACACTGAGCAGCATCGCCTTTGCAGTAGGTTTCACCGACCCTAAGTATTTCTCGAAGGTATTCAAGAAAGAAACGGGTATCGTACCTACTGAATACCGAAACAGAACGCAGGGATAGCCCGCATCATTACAGATGAAAGCAGTCATCATTACTGATGGCTGCTTTTATCTGTATTGACAAAAAAGTAATACATATTACAGGACATATCTTCAGTTGTTGTCGGGCACAGTCTTCTTCGTTATCGTACACAGCAAAACGTTCAAGCAAGGAAAAAAGCAGAATAGTCATAAAATTGAGCCATTTTGCTTTGTTTTTTGACCGAATATTGCAAAAAAGTATAAAAATGGGGGGGTATTTGATTAATTTTCCCTTTTTACTGAAAAAAAACTGAGAAAAAGTTTGGTGTTACAAGAAAATGTAGTATCTTTGCAACAAGTTCTTAGAAAAGTTAAATGATAGATTAATCGTAAACCTCTTTTTCTTTGTTTTTTTGAGGAAAAAGAGGTAAAGAAAAAGAAATGCAGGGTTTGTGAAAATCCTGCATTTTTTATTTTTATGCTGTTTCATACTGATATTGTGTAGTTATATCCCCTACCTATTTTATTCTTCTATATTCTATATCTAACCGATATCTATCTACATTATATATATTACGCTTATTCCTTCATCTATGATTTTGTTCGATTTTTAGAATTTTTAAAAAAACTCTTGAAGTATTCTAAGAGAAAAGTAGTATCTTTGCACTCTAGATCATATAAGTTGAGATCGGAAATATAGATAACACATACATAAAGATAAAAAAAATGAGAACTGTTTACGAATTTTCTGTTAAAGACAGAAAGGGAAAGGATGTTTCCCTCAAGGAGTATGCCAACGAAGTGCTGCTCATCGTTAACACCGCTACAAAGTGTGGTTTCACCCCTCAGTATGAGGAACTGGAGAAACTTTATGAGACCTATCATTCTCAAGGTTTCGAAATACTTGATTTTCCTTGCAACCAGTTTGGTCAGCAAGCCCCTGGTACAGATGAAAGCATTCATCAGTTCTGCAAGCTTACATACGGCACAGAGTTCCAGCGCTACAAGAAGATCAAGGTAAACGGAGACGATGCTGCCCCTCTCTTCAAATTTCTGAAAGAATGTAAGGGCTTTGCTGGTTGGGACGAGAGCCACCCTCTCTACCCTGTTCTCGACAAGATGTTGAGCGAGGCTGATCCTAACTACAAGGAGAGTGCCGATATCAAGTGGAACTTCACCAAGTTCCTCGTTAACAAGAAGGGTCAGGTTGTAGCCCGCTTCGAGCCTACCACAAGCTTCGATGTCATCGCTAAGGCTATCGAAGAGTGGTTGAACTTCTAATGAAAGATAGAAGTCTCGAACTGAGAATAGAAGCTCTAAATAAAAAAGAATAGAATTTCTAAATAAAAGAAAATAGAATCTCTAAATAAAAAGCCAGGTTGCTTTTCGCAGCCTGGCTTCTTTTATTATAATGTGATCTTGTTATTTCAATATATCTCAAAGAATAATTGTCAACTGTTTGCTATAAACTATAAACTATTAACTGTTAACTGAAAATTAGTCAACCTTTGGCACATCCTTGAGGAACTGCTGGATTTCTTCATCACTGACAGAATAATCGTGCAAATCGCCATTGATAAAGCTATCGTAAGACGGCATATCGATAAGACCATGACCTGAGAGACAGAACAGGATAACCTTCTCCTTGCCCTCTTCCTTAGCCTTCAGAGCCTCACGTATAGTGGCTGCAATCGCATGACAGCTCTCTGGAGCAGGAATGATACCCTCGGTCTGAGCGAAGAGCATACCTGACTTGAATGACTCCAGCTGAGGGATATCTACACCATGCAGATAACCATCCTTCAGAAGTTGGGAGATAATCATACCAGCACCATGATAACGGAGACCACCTGCATGAATGTTGGCAGGCTTGAAATCATGACCCAGAGTAAACATTGGCAGCAATGGAGTGTAACCTGCCTCATCACCGAAATCATACTCGAACTTACCGCGAGTCAGCTTAGGACAACTCTCCGGCTCTGCAGCTATAAACTCAGTATGGCGCTCGCCTGTGAAGTTGTGACGGAGGAATGGGAAGGCAATACCACCGAAGTTACTACCACCACCGAAACAAGCAATCACCTGATCAGGATACTCACCTGCCATCGCCATCTGCTTCTCTGCCTCTAGACCGATAATGGTCTGGTGAAGTGCCACATGATTGAGCACAGAACCCAGCGTATACTTACAGCCCGGTGTGGTTGTAGCCAGCTCAACAGCCTCACTGATGGCAGTACCGAGCGAACCAGGATGATGAGGATCACGTGTGATAATGTTCTTACCTGCGCGTGTACTCATGGAAGGAGAACCCTCTACAGTGGCTCCAAACGTACGCATGATGCTGGAACGGTATGGTTTCTGCTGCATGGTAATCTTTACCTGATAAACTGCTGCCTCCAGGCCGTAGAGTTTTGCTGCATAAGAGAGGGCTGCACCCCACTGTCCTGCACCAGTCTCTGTAGTGACATTGGTATCACCCTCCTGCTTACAGTAGTAGCACTGAGGAATGGCTGAATTGATTTTATGAGAGCCTAACGGATTGATACTCTCATTCTTGAAATAGATATGCGCCGGAGTACCGAGTGCCTCCTCAAGGGCGTAAGCACGTACAAGAGGGGTTGAACGGTAGAAGGTGTACTTCTCCAGCACATCTTCCGGAATATCAATCCAAGCGTGCTCTGTATCAAGTTCCTGCTTTGAGCACTCCTTATTAAATACGTGTGACAAATCATCAGCATTCATTGGCTGGTGTGTCTGAGGGTTCAACGGTGGCAATGGCTTGTTAGGCATATCTGCCTGAATGTTGTACCACTGAGTAGGAAGTTCCTGCTCGCTTAAGATGTACTTTTTCTGTCTCATATTTATATATATGTTTAAAATTGTTGTATGCCAGAACAAAGGTACAAATAAAAAATGAAATAAAGAACTTTTTTATGTGTTTTTCCACTATTTTTTTATTTTTATGCAACAAAATAGTTCATTCTACAGGTATTATTTGTTATATAAGTGTATTTTCAGTGTTATTTCTATAAATTTAATCAAATATTACCCCATAAAATACCAAATATTACCCCCTATATTATAATGAAAAATAGTATCTTTGCAACAGAAAAATTCAAAATGCGTTGTGAAACGCTTATCATCATCTTTTACTTATACAAAAAAATAAAACATTGGAGTTCAATAGGGATATTGAGATTCCAATGTTTTTTTATACACTAAACTGAAACATATTATCATGTAAAGTTGACATATCATCATGTAACGTTGTCAGATTTCTAACCTTTCAGTATAAATCATCAGTCTGTTTTATTGTCTACTTCCACAATTGATACAGGATTTTACCCATAGACTGCAGACACAGATTATTTTTTCTCATTACCTAAATCTATCTGCGATATCTGATTCAACAGATTTACAGCCTGTCCTACAGTCTTCACATCATTGATGCGAAGCATTCGCTTGTTGAATTTTTCCTTCAGAACACAATCTTGAATATGACTGGTAACGTAAGCGAGTATGCGGTTAAACATCTGACTTCTGTAGAACGGACTGTTTACATTGCTCACAAACTGCATCTGCATATAGCCCTGCTTGAGAATAATCTTCTCGCAACCTAGCTTCTTGCCTACCCTACGCAGACCTACCACATGCATCAGTTCGTCTGCTTCATGAGGCACAGGACCAAAACGGTCTATCATACGCTTGCGGTAAGCTTCTACTTCCTCATCGCTCTCCAGACGGTCCAGTTCACGATAAAGGAGCATGCGCTCACTGTCACCCGGCACATAAGTCTGAGGAAAATACATCTCCAGATCGCTCTCTATGCCACAATCGTCAACGAAATCATCACCTGTAAGCTGGGCACCTTCATCCATCTTCTCCTGATAAAGATCACAGAACTCCTCGTTCTTCAACTCTGTGACAGCCTGAGAGAGAATCTTCTGGTAGGTTTCATAACCCAGATCTTCCATAAAACCGCTCTGCTCAGAGCCCAGCAGATTACCCGCACCGCGGATATCCAGGTCCTGCATGGCGAGATTGAAGCCGCTACCCAGTTCGCTGAACGTCTCCAGAGCCTCCAGACGGCGACGCGCCTCAGGAGTAAGTGCACTCTTAGGTGGCGCCATCAGATAGCAGAAAGCCTTCTTGTTGCTTCTTCCTACGCGTCCACGCATCTGATGCAGGTCACTCAATCCGAAGTGATGAGCATCGCTCACGATAATCGTATTGGCATTGGAAATGTCGATACCGTTCTCTACAATAGTGGTAGAAAGCAGTACGTCATAATCGTAATTGATAAAGCCCATGATGATTTTCTCCAGATCCTCAGGCTTCATCTGTCCGTGACCGATTGCTACCCTACAGTCTGGGATATGCTTCTCGATGAGCATCTTGAGCTCCGGAAGCTTGGATATTCTGTCGCATACGAAATAAACCTGTCCGTTTCGGCTCATCTCGAAATTGATGGCATCGCAGATAACTTCACTACTAAACGTTACCAGTTCGGTATGAATCGGATAACGGTTAGGTGGCGGAGTGCGCATGATACTCATATCCCGGGCGCCCATCAGAGAGAACTGGAGGGTTCGCGGAATCGGAGTGGCACTCATCGTGAGTGTATCGACATTTACCTTGAGCTGACGGAGTTTCTCTTTGGTAGACACACCGAACTTCTGCTCTTCATCGATGACGAGCAGTCCCAGGTCATGCCATTTCACGGTCTTTGATATCAGCTTATGCGTACCTATGAGGATATCAATCTTACCCTCTTTCAGGGCGTCAAGCACTTCTCTGGTTTCCTTCGTTGTACGGGCTCTACTGAGATAGTCTACCCTTACAGGCATGCCTTCCAGACGCTTTTTGAAAGTCTGATAGTGCTGGAAAGCCAGAACGGTAGTAGGCACCAGCACTGCAACCTGCTTGCTGTCGCACGCTGCCTTGAAGGCTGCACGGATGGCAACCTCAGTCTTGCCGAAGCCCACATCGCCACAAACCAGACGGTCCATCGGTCTGCCGCTCTCCATATCCTTCTTCACCTCCTGAGTAGCCTTATTCTGGTCTGGCGTATCTTCATACAGGAAGGAAGCCTCCAGCGTATGCTGCAGATAATTGTCGGCACTGAAGGCGAATCCCTTCTCCCGTCGGCGCTGGGCATAGAGTTTGATCAGGTCGCGCGCAATGTCCTTGATTCGCTTCTTAGCTTTGTCCTTGAGTTTATCCCAGGCACCTGTACCCAGTGTAGACAGGCGAGGCGGAGTACCGGTATCGCTGCGGCGATATTTGCTGATTTTATAAAGCGAGTGGATAGAAACATCCACCTTGTCATTGTTCGTATAGACGATGCGGATCATTTCCTGATAGCTGTTGCCCGCAGGAACCCTAACCAGACCGCCGAACTTGCCGATACCGAAGTCTACATGCACGATAAAATCTCCCACTTCCATCTCCTGCAGTTCCTTCATGGTGAGTGCCATCTTGCCGGCTCTCGCTTTATCTGAGCGCAGGTTATATTTATGAAAACGGTCAAAAATCTGATGATCGGTAAAGAAACAGCACTTCTTGTCATGGTCAGTAAAGCCTTCATGAAGCGTCTTGTCTACCGGTGTAAAACGGATGTCGTAGCGCTTCAGCTCTTCGCTTTCAAAGATATCCTTCAGGCGCTGTTGCTGCTTCTGGCTATCTGCCAATATATATAAGGTGTAACCCTGGAGCAGGAAATCCTCCAGAGTTTGACAAAGCAAATCGAAATTCTTATGGAAAAGAGGCTGTGGAGCGATATTGAAAGGTATCACAGCCGGACTCTCTGACGGAGCGACCTTGCCGAACTCGATACGGAGATGAGCCGCTACTGCCTTCTTGAAATCGAGCGGAGAAACGAGGTTGAGCTCGGTCTTCATGTCATGTCTGATGCGCTCAACCTCTACCTCAGTAGCTCCCTCCAGCTGCTCGGTAAGGCTCTGCGATGAGAAGCCTTCGGTATAGATCTGACCGATGCGGTCGCAAACGAAAGAAAGGTCTTTCGCAACGACTGGTGTACTTTCGGAGAGGAAATTGAGGAAACACTGCTTGTTGCTCTCAATATGGGCGAGTTCGGGCACGATTTCTATCTCTGTGCGCTTCGCCTGCGAGAGCTGGGTCTCAACATCAAAGGTACGGATGGTGTCAATCTCATCGCCGAAGAAGTCGATACGGAACGGATATTCGCAACTGTAGGAATAGACATCGAGGATGCTTCCACGCACGGCAAACTGGCCCGGTTCATAAACATAATCGGTTTCTTTGAGTTCGAAATCGCGCAGGGTATGAACCACATCGGTCTGAGCAATCTGCTGGCCTACAGTCAGTTTCAGAATTCGTTCATCCAGATTCTGCTTAGCCACAACGAGTTCTGCCAGTGCATCGGGATAAGTGACTACCAGAAAATGTCCTCCCGAAGAGAGGCGCGCCAGCACCTCTGTACGTAGGATTTCGTTCGCTGCATCACGCTGCCCGTATTTCACGGCACGCCGATAGCTGGAAGGAAAGAAGAATACCTTCTCCTGCCCCATCATCTGAGTGAGATCGTGATAAAAATAGCCTGCTTCATCGGCATCATCCAGTACGAAGAGTACCGAACACCTCATCTTCCCCTGCAGAGAAGCAAAGAACATCGGAGCCGAAGAGCACAGCAAACCCTGGAGAAAAATGGAATGAACCGACTTCTTCCCCATCAAATCAAAGAGGGCATCCGCCTGTGGCGAACGCCCGTATGTTTTTTCTATCTTTTGGATTTCCATCCAAGTACTGATTAGTGATTACTGATTACTGAGTATTAATCCTTCTTCGGATATTTCTTGAACCAGCCATCCAGGCGCAGTCGCATCACGCCAAAGAAAGCCTCACCAAAGATGCCACCACTCATCTTGCTCACACCTTCACGACGGTTAACAAAGATGACAGGCACCTCCTTGATCTTGAAACCTATTCGATGAGCCGTATATTTCATCTCTATCTGGAAAGCATAGCCCTTGAAGCGGATAGCATCCAAATCTATGGTTTCCAATACCTTACGTCGGTAGCAGACGAATCCAGCTGTGGTATCATTCACCTTAAATCCGGTTACGATACGTACGTATTTAGAAGCGAAATAGCTCATCAATACGCGTCCGATAGGCCAGTTGACCACGTTCACACCCGAAATATATCTTGAGCCTACAGCCACATCATACCCCTCATCGTGAGTTGCCGCATAGAGACGAGGCAAATCATTAGGATCATGACTGAAGTCGGCATCCATCTCGAAGATGAAGTCATAGCCCTGCTTCAATGACCATTTGAAACCCATGATATAGGCTGTACCCAAACCGAGTTTACCCGAACGCTCCAGGATATGCAGACGACCGGCAAACTCATTAGCCATCAAGCCCTTAACAATGGCAGCAGTACCGTCAGGACTTCCGTCATCGATAACGAGGATATCAAACTGCTTTTCGAGACCGAAGACAGCACGGATGATTTTCTCGATGTTTTCCTTCTCATTATATGTAGGAATGATTACTATGCTATCACTCATAACTTCTTATAATTTTAATGATTCTGATTCTATATAATGTAATACAGATGCAAAATTACAACTTATTTTTGAAATAACAAGCGAAAAACCGAAATTATTGGTCCGGATTCTCTACAAAACCCTGATATTTCTTGTCAAGTCCGTTCATAATCGCCTCATAGCTCTTATTCATCTGGTTCTTGATATTGTCAGCTCCCTTGCCAATCGGCTCAATAGGCTCATGAATAGTGAGCTTCAGAGGATGCCAGAAAGCCCAGTAGATGTCCTTCATACGAGGCTTCACATCGAAACTGCCATTGATGGTAAGCGGACATACCGGCAACTGCAATTCATCGGCAAGCATGAAAGCGCCACGGCGAAACACGCCCATGTGACCCGTAAACGTGCGGGCACCTTCAGGGAATACCACCAGCGACATACCCTCTTTGAGCACCTCGCGAGCACGGTCATAAGAAGCGCGGATCTTCGAAGGTCCGCTCTTGTCTACAAAGATGTGATGCGCATACTCACAGGCGATACCGATGAGAGGCACTTTGCGCAAGCCCTTCTTCATCATCCACTTGAAGTTTCTGCCCAGGAAACCGTATATCAGGAAGATATCGAAAGCGCCCTGATGATTGGCCACGAAAACATAACTCTGGTTCTTCTTGAGATGCTCACGTCCCTCCACCTTTACAGGCAGGAGGAGGATGCGGACCCAAAGCCAGGACCAATACTTACCAGGATAATAGCCCCAGAAATGCCCATTACCCAGCATGCATCCCAAAACAGTAGTTAAACTGGTTAAAACGCTAGCTACCAACAGGATAGGCAAGCATATTACAAGTTGATACAGACGATATAAGTACTTCATTTTTTATTTAAGAATGAATAATTTAACACTCAACATTTAACATTCAACACTCCTTATTTTCTCTTTAATGTGATGACCACGATTTCTGCCGTAGCCCCGATGCGGATTGGAACGGTACCGCCCAGACCCGATGTGGTATAGAGCTGGCAACCCTCCTCCTCGAAGAGGCCGTAATCATAAGGAGTAAACATCGACGGACGCAAGCCCAGGATACTGATCTGCCCCGCATGCGTATGACCGCTCAGCGTAAGCTGCGGTGCTACGACCAGCGAATCCTTCCTGTCAGGTCCTATCACATCGCCATCCTCATCCTTCTCCTTATTAATAGTAGAAGGCCAGGTCTCGCGCCATTGCTTCGGCATATGCTGCAGCATCAGCACGAAAGAGCCCAGTCTGATGCCATACAGCGCCTTCCTTACGTTGGTTCGCTTTGGTTTGTCATAGTTCTCTGTACCAGCTACATAGATGCTGTCAGCGCCTCTATGCACCGCCACATGCTCATTCATCAGCAGGCGCCATCCGCAACTCCGCTGGAAGTCCTGCATCCGCTTCTCTAATGCTGCTATCTCCTGCTCATCATCTACATCCATATAATAGGTGTAATCGTGATTGCCCAGCACACTCATCACGCCGTCTCTGGCTTTCAGACTGCTGAGCAGCGCCTGATACTCAGGCAGTTCATCGGGTGTAACATTCTGTAAATCACCCGTAAAGCAAATCAGATCAGGCTTTTCGGCATTAATGCTGTCGATATCGCGCTGAGGCAGATGACCACGCCAGCCATAGTATGACCCGAGATGGATATCGCTGAACTGAACGATGCGATAGCCCTCGAAAGACTTCGGCAGATTGGGTACATAGATGGTGATACGCTTGACTTGCATCTTAGGAAAACCTTCGGTAAATCCGTAGATAAAGCAGAAGAACGCCACCGCTCCCACTACCAGTCCGAGGAGCTTGCCCCAGTTGCGATGGCCGTGGAGGAGGCGCATACAGCACCAACCGAAGACACTGAACAGGCTGAAGACAAACTGCGGAACCGCACATACTGCCATCATCACAAACCAGATGTCGATGAGCACCGGATTGCGTGGCAGGAAGTTGGGCAGTATCGTGATATACGCGCTGTAGGCGATAACCACGAAAGCCGGCAACCAGAAGAGCACCCGCTGCCAGAGACTCTTCAGCCATAACTTGCCATACCTTTTATATATCCACAGATACGGCAACAGGGTGAATACCACTATGGGTATCAATATTCTTGCTATCATTTCTTGATCAAACTTGATTGAAGATACGTTTTTATTGCCTGCACGGGCACTCCTCTGCGCTGTGCATAGTCGCGAAGCTGGTCGTCTCCTATCCGTCCCAGTTCGAAATACCGCGACTTGGGATGTGCAAACATCAGCCCTGAGACACTGGCATGAGGCGTCATCATTCCGCTTGTGGTGAGCCGGATGCCCACCTGACTCATATCGATGAGCTGGTCGATGATGAAGTTGGCACTGGTATCGGGCAGCGAAGGATACCCTATAGCCGGACGGATGCCCTGATAGCGCTCCAGATGCTGGTCTTCGATGCTCAACTGCTCGTCGGGAGCATAGCCCCAGATGCTGCGTCTCACCTCTTCGTGCAACTTCTCTGCCGTGGCTTCAGCCAACCGGTCGCAGAGTGTCTGTGCCATCATATTGAGGTAGTCGTCCGAGCGATATTTCTTCTCCAGACCGCCATCTACCGTCGTGCAGAAGATACCCAGCCGGTCTGTTATTCCACTGCCCAGAGGACGGATGAAATCAGCCAGACAGAGATTGGGTTCTCCCTGAGCCGCCGGATGCTGCTGACGGAGCATCGGGAAGCGGACTTTCTGCCCTTCCAGCCAGATATCATCCCCCTCGCTGTTCGCCTCGAAGAGTCCGAAGACGGCATAGGTATGATATTCGCCTTCCCATGAATGGAGCATATCGAGCGCCTCAGCCTTCATTTTTTCCTTTTCCTCTCGAGGTTTGCCGCTCAATCCCCAGGCATGATAAAAGTATAGCCAGTTGATATATGGCTCAATTTCGCTTATATTGTATACTATTCTTCGCATCCGATACGATATTTTATTTTACAATCCCCGTAAGATTTCCCTTTTTCAGAAATTGTTTCTGAACTCCAGTTCCTCTCCTCTGCAAGCGGCATCAAACACGCCTTTGTCGTAGATAAGATGACCGTTGCAGAAAGTCTGTTCCACTTTCCATGCAAACTCATCACCCTCTACAGGGCTCCATTTACACTTGCTCTGAATCACCTCTGCGGTCACCTTCCAAGGCTCTCCCTTGCGCACCACAACGACATCTGCCTTATAACCCGGACGCAGGAAGCCGCGCTGACTGATATGGAACAGACGGGCTGGATTATGGCACATCAGTTCAACCAGGCGCTCGATACTGATTACCTTTTCGTCAACAAGTTTCAGCATGCTTACCAGCGAGAACTGTACCATTGGCATACCTGATGCTGCCTTGGCACAACCGCCCTGTTTATCCTTCAACTGATGAGGAGCATGATCGGTACCTACTACAGTTATCTTACCATTACTCAGCGCCTTACGCAAAGCATCGCGGTCAGCAACGGTCTTTACAGCAGGGTTGCATTTGATGCGTGCGCCCTTTACAGCGTAATCTTTATCCGAGAACATGAGATGAGCCACAACAGCCTCGCCTGTAATATTTTCATCCTTACCAAAGAACTCCAGTTCCTTAGCCGTAGTAACGTGGGCGATATGGAGATGCGCCCCGCTTTCCTTAGCCAGCTGCACCGCCAGACGGCTGCTTTCATAGCAAGCCTCCTCGCTGCGTATTTCTGGATGATGTTCTACGGCAGGGTCCTCACCCCATTTCTGCTTAGCCAGCATCATGTTGTGGTTGATGATTTCGGTATCCTCACAGTGGGTCATCACCGGCAAATCCAGCTCTTTCGCCTTCTTGAAGATAGCCTGCAGTGCCTCATATTTATCCACCAGCATATTGCCCGTACTGGAGCCCATAAAGAGCTTGATTCCCGGAACGCGATGCGTATCGAGCTGCTCAAAATCATTTACATTGTCATTGGTAGCACCAAAGAAGAAACTGTAGTTCACATGACTCTTCTCTGCGCCCAGCTGCCGCTTTGCCTGCCAGGCCTCCAGAGTGGTAGTCTGAGGCACCGTATTAGGCATCTCGAAATAGCTGGTCACACCACCAAAGGCAGCTGCACGGCTTTCGCTCTCGATGTCAGCCTTCTGCGTAAGTCCCGGCTCACGGAAGTGAACATGATCATCAATCACACCCGGCAAAACAAAACACCCCGAGGCATCGATGACTTCATCGTAATTGCCACGGGGTGCCTCGCCTTCATATATCTCCTTGATAAATTCACCATCCAACAAGAGGTCGCCCACAAAAGAGCGACCCTCATTTATAATGGTTCCATTCTTGATTAATTTCATATTACTAAACTTATAAAATGAAGAGTTTTACAAGATGTTAATGCCCAAGACCTTGAAAGAGCCCTGTTTCTACTCCTGACCTTCCTGTTTTTCAGGAATCGTAGGCGCAGCCAGTTCGTTGGCTGTAGGTGCCGGAGCCGCATCAGGATTTACCTGTGGAGCCGCTTCCATCTCTGGCTGCATGCCGCCCTGCGCATCTCGGGTACCGTTCATAATCTCCTGATTTTCTTGAGCTTTCTTATAATAGTCCTTTACATAAGGATCGTTCTTGAAATAGTCGGTAGCCTTGCTCATGATATCCTCAATCCAAGGAGAGAGCATCGGATACTGGTTGCCCATTGTAACGAGGAAGAAGACGCCCGGTCCCAGCACATTGTTGAAGTTGTCGGTAACAAACGAAGTGATGAGCTTGTCTTCCTGCTCAGAGAGGCGGATGGATTCCTCGTTCAGATGCTTGTTGACAGCCACCATATCGCTACCGTTCATGATAGCCTGGTCGTGCTTGTGTACCAGTTCGCGCAACTGATTCTGAATCTGCTGGTATTTCTTGAAGAATCCGAAGAGTTTATCGTTCATAGGAGTACCGCTTACCACCTGCTGTGTATCATCGAGCTTCACCGTAATGCTTCCACTCTCCAGCACCAACGGCAGCACAGGGTCATCATCCATGAAGATATTCGCCATCTTCATAGAGTCGACAGAACCCTGAAAATGGAACTGTCCGTGCACTACATCGCAAGAATCCACGTTCTTGAAATCGTTGTTTTCCAGTATCTTAAGGTACAGCATGCGTCCGTCCAGAGTACTTACGTTAGAAGTACCCGAGATATCGTAACTGTTGGCACAAGATGCAAGTGCCATCAAGGCAATGAATGCGTAAAATATTCTATTCATAAGCTATCTATATCACTTTCGGTGAACAAAAGTACAATCTTAATTTGAACTGACGAAATAAATTGCAGCAATTTAATTCATTCTTACAAGATTTATGTTTTGTTTGCACTCCTATTGGCCACCGAAAGCTTTTTTCTCGTCCTTTCTATATTACTGATTGTTTTCCTTCTTCAGTTCATGAGAGATGCGATGCGTGGTATACAGTTCCAGCAGGGCTGCGATGAGAAGGAAGACTACCCACTTATTATAGAAATAGGTGATATAGGTCTCATAATTCTCAAACCAGCGGCGCAGGAAAGCATACACCGTATCTACCATCGAGATGCCTGAGAGCACGAAGAAGATGTCTGCCACATACTGCATGCGCTTCAGGCGGTGGATAACCAGCGAAGGTCCCTCATAGAACTGCATCGCCTGCATCACGCTGAAGAGTATGGTGCCCAGCAGGAACCCCCAGCTCGTTACCTGCACCAGCTGCGGATGTGAAAAACCAAATGCGAAGCAAGCCGCACCGACAACCATCAGCACGCCGCCCAGCAAGAAAATAGCACTTTCCAGTTTACTCAATTGTTTCATTTTCGTCTTGTTCGTTAGTTTTTTCCGGAATATCCGAACTCAATACAAAGATGTCTTCATCATCAGCCTTCATGAAATAACGCTGGCGGGCTATCTTCTCAAATGCCCGCACACCATGCTGCATATCGCGCAGGGTATGCTTGTCGTTTTCATACTGCTCACGATATTTTTCTATCTCCGAACGGAGCGTAGCTATCTCTATCTGGTACTTAATGTGCTGTCTTACACTGTTGTCGTCAACTACACCAACTACCAGAACACCCGCTACAATCACTATAAGATACTTATAATGAGCGAGATAATTCCATATAATACCAAGTTTTTTACTCATTTCTTCCGAATTTGTTTGCAAAGATAATATTTTTTTGTTATCTTTGCATCATCAATTAAGAAAAAATAATGGAAGAGTATATAGTTTCTGCAAGAAAGTACCGTCCGATGACCTTCGATTCGGTTGTCGGACAGAGTGCATTGACCACCACTTTGAAGAATGCAGTGAAGAGCGGCAAGCTGGCGCACGCCTATCTTTTCTGCGGTCCGAGAGGTGTAGGAAAGACCACTTGTGCCCGCATTTTTGCGAAGGCAATCAACTGCGAGCACCCTCGCGAAGACGGCGAGGCATGCAACGAATGTGAGAGCTGCCGTGCCTTCAATGAGCAGCGTTCCTACAACATCTTCGAGCTGGATGCCGCCAGCAACAACGGTGTTGACCAGATTAAGGTTCTGATGGAGCAGACCCGCATTCCGCCTCAGGTAGGCAAGTATAAGGTGTTTATCATCGATGAGGTCCACATGCTCTCTACAGCCGCCTTCAACGCCTTTCTCAAGACGCTGGAAGAGCCACCTCAGCATGTCATCTTCATCCTCGCCACTACCGAGAAGCATAAGATTCTGCCTACCATCCTGAGCCGATGCCAGATTTACGACTTCGAGCGAATGACGGTAGCCAATACCATCAACCACCTGAAGATGGTGGCTGAGAAGGAAGGCATACAATATGAAGAGCAGGCGCTCGCCGTGATAGCCGAAAAGGCTGACGGAGGTATGCGCGATGCCCTCTCTATCTTCGACCAGGCTGCCAGCTTCTGCATGGGCAACATCACTTACCAGAAGGTGATCGAGGACCTGAACGTGCTCGACAGCGACAACTATTTCCGTCTGGTAGACCTGGCTCTGGAGAACAAGGTGGCAGAGATGATGGTAACACTCGACGGCATTCTGAACCGCGGTTTCGATGGCGGCAACATGATACAGGGGCTTGCCCAGCATGTGCGCAATGTGATGATGGCGAAGGATCCTCAGACCCTGCCTCTGCTCGAAACCAGCGACGACCAGAAAGCCAAGTTCCAGGCTCAGGCCCAGAAGGCACCTACACCTTTCTTATATAAGGCGCTGGAACTGATGAACCAGTGCGATATCCATTACCGCGCCAGCAGCAACAAGCGATTACTGGTAGAGCTCACCCTGATACAGATAGGCCAGATTACGCAGCCCGAGGATCAGGATGTGCCTAGTGCGGGGCGTACGCCCAATAGATTAAAATCCCTGTTTCAGAAACTCCTGGCTCAGTCTAAGCTTGCCTCTCAGGGTGCAGGTTCTGAGCCTTCTGGCAGCAGCGAAAGCCGGTCATCACAGCCGGGAGCGTCTGCTGCTACAGCTACTGCTGTGCCTTCGTCAGGGGCACCGACAGCCGCTTCTGCAGCCTCCAATGCTGCATCTTATTCTGCATCTGCCACCGCAGCCGCCTCTCCAGAAGGCTCAGCCGCTGCCGGAGCTGCTACTGATGCTGCATCGCCTCACAAGCCACGACTCAAGAATATCAAGCTGGGCGGCATAGGCATGACTTTCTCTAACCTGAAGAAGAGGGAGGAGAACCAGCGCCGCCTGCACAGTCCGTATGATGATACCAATGAGGAAAAAGCGACCATCACGGGCGACCAGAACGAGTTCACCCAGGAGCAGGTGGAAGCAACATGGTTCAGTATGTGCATGAGAATGCAGAACAAGCTGGATTTCATAGGCTTAGCCAACCGCATGAAGAGTATTGTACCGAAGATAACCAACTATCCGCAGATAGAGGTTATCATCAACAACCAGCTCTTATTAGACGACGTTTTGAACATCAAGAACCGCATTCTCAAGACTTTCGTCTTAGGTCTTCACAACAGCGAACTGAGCATCAGCTACCGCCTTGCCGACCAGGAAGAGGTAGGCAAGGTTCTGACCAAGAATGAAGTTCTGGAACTTCTTATGGAGAAGAACCCTGCAATGAAAAAACTCACAAAGGACCTGGATCTGGTCATGACATAGAAGATACTCCACACGATACGAAATTCTCCACTCCATGTAGAACAACCTATACGGAGTGGAGAAACTAGTACTATCTTCCCCCAAATGCTGCCATTATACCCGGGCGTATGATGCCCCAAGAGGTTATTCAGTATTCAGTATTCAGTTTTTTTCGCGATAGTTACCTTTTATACGGTTACAAATTGTAAGTAATTATTTTATATTATATATATATATATTATTATATATATATAATATACTATCTATACAGAGAGTGGTAACAACAGCGAAAAAAACTGAATACTGAATACTGAACACGTTTCCTGTAAATAGGTTATTACTTTGTAATATGCTGATTTATATAGAAAAACGCAGCTTCTATACCGCGAAAACATAGAGATGCGCCCCACAAAACATAGAGTTTGTATTTAGAACTAACTTTCAAATTGTAAGTTTGCTGAAAATCGCTCCTTATCACATGTCTAAATTTGGTAGATACCAGATTTATTCGTATCTTTGCACCAGCAATCGAAGGAAATGCCTTAGGTGCCTGAAGGCGGTCTTCTATTAAGACCAACACGGGTCATAAATGATGGCAGGCGCCGGTCATCAA